>ENA-OSEO01000077-OSEO01000077.1-sediment-metagenome-genome-assembly--contig:-NODE-77-length-254442-cov-11.651049_pt1 | contig 254442 bp, 190 predicted proteins | sample MGYA00237883_ERZ534232 | MGnify/ENA metagenome assembly ERZ534232
CGCACCATTAGCGGCACTTGAAATGTGTGGCCGGTGAATCGGACCATGACCTGAACGTGCTGTGCGCGCATTGGCCCCGATGAATGCTGTTCAGCGAGAATTGCTGTGAAAGGCCATGTCAAATTGCTTCTAACGGCTCGGCCCGATATACTCCCAAGCGATGACGACGGCGTCAAAGTCGATGTACATATCCGTGGGCGCGGTCCACGTGCCGCCATAGTAAATGTCGAACCACACCCGTTCCACATGCAGCGTATCGACGTCCCTGAAACGCACATCGGTTTTTTCGTATACCTGGGTGCCATCGACCCAGGCGCGCAGAATACCGTCGTTTTCGCCGGGGGTGTTATTCCTGACATACACCTCCACCTGATACCATTGTCCGCGTTGTAGCACGCCTTGGGCGCCCAGCGCACCGCCCGACCAGTACCAGTTTGCCCCGTAATCGCCCGCCATATCCGCATGATAGCAGTAAAAACCGACGCGGGTATCGCCGGATGCACGGCCCTCTTCCGGTGGCCAGAACAAACCTCGGGCGCTCCAGCCGTTTGAGCCGTCGGCCGGCCGGCCACCCCACCCGGCCACGCCATAGGTGCCGCCAAAACCGGGCAGCTTGCCGCCGCCGCCACCTTCCGTGGTCCACGTGGGGCCCAGACGGAGCGCATACCGAAAATAGACCTCGTCCGGTTCATCCACGCCCATGTCGTCGAAATCATACCCGAAGGAGCCGCCGTAATGGCCGCCGGCCGGCACGGCCACCCTCAAGTGACCGTTTCCTGAAAAGGAGGTCCCATCGCTGACGATTTCCGTATTTTGGGGTGCCGCGTTGAGGCCCCATGCCGCATACCAAAGATCGGCTTCGAAACCGTCGCGCAGAACGATATCGTCCCGGTCGTCCAGGTGCGAATCGTCCGCGCCACCATCGGTGCTTCCGCCATCATCGGGATCATCGCCCGGATCGGCCGGCCCGTCCGGCACAGCGTTCTCACCCGGTGAACTGCCGCCGTTGCCGCAGGCACCGGCAAACAACAGCGTAAAGCATAGACACAGAAGTACAATCAGCCTCGTTGCGGAACGCATAATACCCCCATCGTTAACCGTGGTTTTAAGAATCTGCAGCGGTCGGATTCCGGATCTGCGCCAAGCCATCGAAAACTGTAAACGATCACCACCGGTGGGCCCGCATATTGCCCTTGTTCGCGGTCAACGCCTTGCAGCGGCAGCTAGCGCAAGCCGGATTGCGGACCGATGTTTCAGAATTCATCCGCGCCAATGTCGTATCCGCTGCCGATGGGACGAAGGTCGCCGTCCATATCTTCCTGGAGATCGATCAACGCTTCGCCGGCGTCCACGACTGTGTTTATCGCCCGGGAGAGGTGAAGATCCCCTGCGGCGGAATTCGAAAACCAGTCGGCGCCGGCGCTGGTGACATTGTTGCGCACCGTGGCCGAGCCGCCGTCGCGGCTGGCGATGGCCGCGTTGGTCAGATTGTTCACGATGAGATTGCCGGTGGAGGCTGCCCAGCGGTATTCGATGGCCCAGGGGTAGTCGTGCGCAAAATAGATCGTGTTGTTATAGACGCGGATGTTCCGGGCCGTTTCGAGGCCGATGCCGACGTCGCTGTTCAGCCCGAGATCGTCGCCGTAGATCGTGTTGTTGCGGATCGAACCGCCGGTGCAGCCCCTTGTCCCCAGCCCGAGACCGATACCCCGGTCGCAGTTGACGATCCGGTTCTTTTCGATCAGCGGGGTTTCGGAGTCGCTCCAGAAGTGGATGGCATGTTCGGCGGCGCGGTCTTCGGGGCTGCGGATGTTTTTAAAGGTGTTGCCCCGCACCACCCAGTTCCTGCCGCGATGCACATCGATGCCGCCGATGTAGTACTGCGGGCCGAAGGGCTGGGTGTATTCGAACAGCGAGCACTCCACGACGCCGTTGTCGGAGCCGGTTGCACCATCGTACGATCCTTTAAGCATCTGTTCGCCGGTATCGAAGATGCGCACATTGTGGACGCGCAAATGACCGGCCCCGTTTTCCCCTTGGACCTGGATGGCATGGTAGTAAACCAGCCCCAGGGAGAGATCGGCGATGGTCACGTGGGATGCGTTGACCAGAAAGACATGGGAGAGCCCGCCGGTCATGCTTTGCCCGTGCAGGACGACCCTGTCCCGGTTGCCCGAGCGGCCGCGGATGACCACATTGTCCGCGCGAATATGGAGTAAAGCGCTCAGCTCATAGTCCCCGTCTTCGAGCAACACGGTTCGGTTGCCGCCGCTGTCGTTGATGGCCGCGATCGCCGCCGCCAACTGGGGCGAATCGGATACCGTAATGACCTCGCCCACCACAAGGTCCAGCGGTTGGCAGGCGCTTGCCGCCGGAGTATCGGCCGCGGCAATGGCCAGGGTCCATTGCGCCAATGCTACCGCCCCCTCGGCATCCTGAACCTGGATGGCCACGGTGAATGTCCCTGGCGATAGAGGCGTGCCCGCAATCCGGCCCGTATCGGCCTCCAGAAGCAAGCCGTCGGGAAGCCCGCCGGAAATGAGCTCCCAGCGGTAGGGCGAAACCCCGCCCAGGGCCACAAGCGGGTGAGAATAGGCCCTGCCGGTTTGGCCGGACGGCAGATTCGACGTCGAAATCGACAGCGCCTCCGCTTCGGATGGCGCGACAGCGCCGTCGGTGCCTCCGCCTCCGCCGCAAGCTGAAAGAAAAAGAAGGATTGCGACCGAAAGCAGACGAACGGGAACCATGGGATATCCACCCAGAGCCATAAGCACTCCTCTCAAGATAAAAGTACCGGATGTTGGTCGTTTTTGTACGATGGGATTCGATTCAGTGAATCCCCAAACGATACAATATTCATGCCGCGAACGTATCGTCACATGCGACTAATAATTTCAGATGGTTGAACGCCGATCCCAGAAGGCAGGCCCTTCAGCCGGCAGGCGTGGGAACCAACTGGGGACAAGGGTGTGCAAAAAAAGAAATCGGCACGGGTGGTCAGCGGAATCCGAAATGACCCTGTTTCGGCCTTTCAACGTCGCCCCTGACGATTTCCACGTGTGGTCATTTCGCCGGTCTTTTTTTGCCGGAGCGGCGCGCCCCCGATCGGGCCGCCTTGGCGGCGCGCCGCCGCTCGCGGCGAGTTTGCAGCTTGGGTTTCAGTTTGGCGCGATAGCTCTGGACGGCCTTGAAAGTGACCCAGTACGTGAGCAGGGAAAGGGGCAGGCCGATGAGAACCCCGCCCACGGTGAGATCCACGAGGATCAGCGGCGAGCTTTTGATCAGGGCGACGAGGGCCTCCAGCGATGCCGCTTTTTCCAGGCTGGGAATCGTGGAGAGGCCCCAAACGGCGTGGCCCACCAGGTAGGTGACCGGGTAAATGAACGGTGCGGTCAGCGGGTTGGTGATGAAGACGCCGGCCGTGGCCGTGATCCGGCTCCATTTCAGGAGCGTGGCCAGAAAAAGGGCGATCACCGTATGAAAGCCCAAGAACGGCGTCATGCCCACCATGACTCCCAGGGCCAATCCCAGGGCAATCTCCCGGGGTTCGCCGCGAATCCGCATGAAGCGGCCATAGGCCGACGCGATTGTGCCGCTTCGTGGAGAGCGGTCGCGCGCCATCGGGGAGTGTTTGGGAGTACTTTTCAAATGCTCGCTGCCCGCTTGTTTCGATCCCAAAGACCTTTTATCCCGCGCGGCATTCGGTGGCAATATTTTTATGCGCCTGTCGATCCGGCTGCCGTCAAGGGGCAACATGCATCGCGCAGCCCATCGAATTCTAACCATTCGCTCACCAAAAAGTAACAAGAGTGACGCAAATAGGGGCGTCTGCTGAAATAATCTCTGAAATAATCTCATTGATAGGGAGGCGAAGGATGAAACTGAAGCGACTCTTGCCGTTGGGGTTGGCATGCGCCCTGGCCCTGACTGCCGGTGCGGCCTGGGCCGGCAACATTGTGATCAAAGGTTCCACCACGGTACTGCCCGTGGCCCAGAAGGTGGCCGAAGCCTATATGAAGCTCAAGCCCGAGGTGAGCATCTCCATCTCCGGCGGCGGCTCGGGCAACGGCGTCAAGGCTATCATCGACGGCACCACCGATATCGCCAACAGTTCGCGCTTTCTCAAGGACGCCGAAGTCAAGCTGGCCATGAGCAACAACGTCTATCCGGTGCCGTTCGCCGTGGCCTACGACTGCATCGTTCCCGTGGTACACCCGGGCAACTCCGTGGAAAGTCTCACCACGGCCCAGCTCAAGGCGATCTATAAGGGCGACGTCACCAACTGGAAAGAGGTGGGCGGCCCCGATCTGAAGATCGTGGTGGTCTCCCGGGACACCTCCTCGGGCACCTACGAGGTGTGGGAGGAAAAGGTGCTCAACAAGGAGCGCGTCTATCCCGGCGCCCTGCTGCAAGCCTCCAACGGCGCCGTGGCCCAGGCGGTCTCCAATAATAAAAACGCCATCGGCTACATCGGCCTCGGCTATCTCAACAACAGCCTCAAAGCGCTGATGGTCAACGGTGTCAAGGGCTCGGAGGAGACCACCCTGAACGGCCTGTTTCCCATCAGCCGTCCGCTCTACATGTTCACCAACAACTGGCCCAAGGCAGAGATCAACGATTTCATCAATTACATGCTCCATCCCCAGAAGGGCCAAAAGTTGGTGCGCGAAGCGGGCTTCGTGCCTCTTTACTAGGTTCGGCGTCCATACGTAATTACTTGCAGTCGCAACGCTTGCCGGCGGTCGTCTTTCGTGGGGTGACCCCACTCTCGCTTCCCGGGGGCGGCAACCGGCAAATAACCATCGCCCGTATTTCCGGCGCCGCCGACCATCGGGGGAGTCATGCAGATCCATCGTCAACGCCAAGAACAATGGATGCGCCGCGTGTTCACGGCCATCGCGGCCGCCTCCATCGTCGTCTTGGTGACGATCACCTTGTTTCTCTTCAGCGAAGGGGTGCCGATCTTCAATAAGGTGAGCGTTCAGGCCTTCGTTTTCGGCAAGTACTGGTACCCCACGGCCGAGCCTCCCGATTTTGGGATCTTCCCGCTGCTGGCGGCCTCGGTGCTGGTCACCTTGCTGGCGGCTCTGCTGGCGGTGCCCCTGGGGGTGATGACGGCCATATACCTGGCCGAGATCGCCCAGGCCCGGGTGCGCGAAATCGTCAAGCCGATCATCGAACTGCTGGCCGCGCTGCCGTCGGTGGTCATCGGTTTTTTCGGCATGGTGGTGGTGGCCCCCTTCCTGCAGAACGCCTTCGGCATCGCCACGGGCTTGAACCTGTGCAATGCGGCCGTCATGCTGGCCTTCATGTCGATCCCTACGATTTGCAGCATCTCGGAGGACGCCATCTACAGTGTGCCCAAGAGTCTGCGCGAGGCCTCCCTGGCCCTGGGGGCCAACCACTGGGAGACCATCGTGCGCGTGGTGCTGCCGGCCGCCGTTTCCGGCATCAGTACGGCGGTGATCCTGGGCATGTCCCGGGCCATCGGCGAAACCATGGTGGTGCTGATGGTGGCCGGCGGCGCGGCCATGCTGCCCGGTTCGCTCTTCGACCCGGTGCGGCCCATGCCGGCCAGCATCGCGGCCGAGATGGCCGAGGCGCCGTTTCGCGGCGATCATTACCATGCCCTGTTCGCCACCGGTATCGTGCTCTTTCTCTTCACCCTGGTTTTCAACCTCGTCGCCGACCACGTGGCGCACAAGTACCGGCAGGTGGGGGAGGGGAGTTTGTGAGAAGTGGAAAGTAAAAAGCGGACGGTGGGAAGAGGAAAGTGAAGGGGTGAAGGAGCGAAGATGGAATCTACCTTGTTTTCCGCCGGAGAGGGGTTGAGGGTTGCTGAGGGGTCCCGCGGTTCCGGGCCGGTGGCCGTGCTGGCCGATCCCCGCATGCAGGCGCGTCGGCGCCGGCGGCAACGGGGGCTGTTTCTTATCTTCCGCCTGGCGGCCCTGGTCAACGGCGCGGCCCTGCTGGCCGTCATCGCCTTCGTGGCCGTGCGCGGCCTGGAAGCCATCAACTGGACCTTCTTGAGCCAGCCGCCCCGGGAGGCCATGACCCAGGGAGGCATCCTGCCGTGCATCGTGGGCACCATCGGCCTGAGTCTGGGCGCCTTGCTGGTGGCCTTTCCCATCGGCGTGGCCTCGGCCATCTACTTGAACGAATACGCCCAGCCGGGAAAATTGTTGCGCCTCATCCGCCTGGGGATCAGTAACCTGGCCGGGGTGCCGTCGGTGGTTTTCGGCCTGTTCGGCCTGGCCTTCTTCGTCACGTTTCTGCATTTGAAGGTCAGCTTGCTTTCAGGCGCTTTGACCCTGGGGGTCATGAGTTTGCCGGTGATCATCGGCGCCACCGAAGAGGCCCTGCGGGCCGTGCCCGATACCTACCGCGAGGCGTCCCTGGGGCTGGGGGCCACCAAGCTGCAAACCATCTTCCGGGTGGTGCTGCCGGCGGCGCTGCCGGGCGTTCTCACCGGCGGCATCCTGGGACTGAGCCGGGCCGCCGGCGAAACCGCGCCGATCATGTTCACCGCGGCGGTTTACTTTACGCCCCATCTGCCGAGTTCCATCCTCGACCCGGTCATGGCCCTGCCGTACCACATCTATGTGCTGGCCACGGCAGGTACCGATATCGAGGCCACCCGGCCGCTGCAATACGGCACGGCGCTGCTGCTCATCGCCCTGGTGTTGGGGATGAACCTGTGTGCGATCGTATGGCGGGCGCGGTTGCGGAGGCGGATGGGATGAAAGAGAGTCGAAAGAAAAAGGTGGACAGTGGAAAAGTGGATGCAATGACCAAGAAGTACAAGGCCGTTACGCGGCAATTGAACTTTTACTATGGCGCCAAGCAAGCGCTGCAGGAGATCGGCCTGGCGTTCGTCGCCAACCAGGCCACGGCCCTTATCGGGCCGTCGGGATGCGGCAAATCCACCTTTTTGAGGTGTTTGAACCGCATGAACGATCTGATTCCCGGTGCGCGGGTGGAAGGCCGGGTGCTGCTGGACGACCGGGATATCTATGGCCCCCAGGTGGATGTGGTCAATCTGCGCAGCCGGGTGGGCATGGTTTTTCAAAAACCCAATCCTTTCCCCAAGAGCATTTTCGAGAATGTCGCCTACGGCCTGCGGGTCAACGGGGTCAAGGACCGGCAATACATCGACGACCAGGTGGAGAAGAGCCTGCACCAGGCCGCTTTGTGGCAGGAGGTTAAGGACCGGCTCAACGACTCGGCCCTGGGCCTTTCCGGCGGCCAGCAGCAGCGCCTGTGCATCGCCCGGGCCCTGGCCGTGGAGCCGGAGATGATCCTCATGGACGAGCCTTGTTCGGCCCTGGACCCTCTGGCCACCCAGAAGATCGAAGAGCTCATCGACACCCTCAAAAGCAAGTACACCATCGTTATCGTGACCCACAACATGCAGCAGGCCTCGCGGGTATCGGATGTCACCGCGTTTTTCTACATGGGCCGCATGATCGAGACCGGGCCGACGGACATGATCTTCACCCGGCCCCACATCAAGGAGACCGAAGATTATATTACCGGCCGGTTCGGATGATCCGGGGGGATGACCATGGGACGTGAACGCATTCTGGTTGTCGAAGACGAAGAAGATATCCTGGAACTGGTGCGTTACAATCTGGCCAAGGAGGGGTTTGCCGTCACGGGGGCGCTGTCCGGCGAAGAGGCCTTGGAGATCGTCAAGGAAGGTCCCTGGGATCTGGTGCTGCTGGACTTGATGCTGCCGGGCATCGACGGCTTTGCCGTGGCGCGCCACATGAAAAACGACGCAGCCCTGGCCCACGTGCCGATCATCATGCTCACCGCCAGGACCGAAGAGAGCGACATGGTGGCGGGCCTCGAAATCGGCGCCGAGGATTACATCACCAAGCCCTTCAGTCCGCGGGTGCTGCTGGCTCGCATCCGTTCGGTGCTGCGGCGCGGGGCCACGGTAGCCAAGGAAACCGAAGAGCCGGTGATCCAGCGCGACGAGCTATTGATCGACGTGCGGCGACACTGCGTCAAGGTGGGCCAAAAACCGGTGGAACTGACCTATTCCGAGTTCGAACTGCTATCCTTTCTGGCCTCCCGGCCCGGCTGGGCCTTTTCCCGCGCTCAGATCGTCGATGCCATCCGGGGATACAACTACGCCGTCACCGACCGCAGCGTGGATGTACAGATCGTGGGATTGCGGCGCAAGCTTGGGCACTGCGGCCGTTACATCCAGACCGTGCGCGGGGTGGGCTATCGCTTCCGGGATCAAAACGGCCACAACTGAGGGCGCGGACCCCTAACCCAATTTTCATCGAACGCTTACCGAACCCTCATTAAAACCACATTTTCTCTGGCTATAGTCCTTCAACTGCGCAGGCCGCCCCTGCGAGGATCGGACCGGTCCGACGGCCGGGACGTTTGCCGTTTAACCCCGGAAAGCATCATGAATAAAGCAGTCTATCCAGAAAATGCGCTCACATTGTCGGCCGCCCCCCATGCCGGGCCGGGAGCCGTCTGCATCGTCAGCCGCAACCACTTCCAGAATCAACTGATCAAAAGCTACCTGCAAAAGGAATCGGTCGAAGGGTGCACGGTCGGCACTGTGGCCCAGTGGCCGCCGGAGGCGGGCGCTGAGGTGTCGGAAACGTTTGCGGACTTGGTGCTTTGGGATTGTTTCGGCCTTGGCCCCGATGAGATCTGGGTCAAGCTGAACCTTGGCGGCGCGCCCGATCCGACGCGATGCGCCATGGCGCTCTTCAATCTATCCCACGACAACCCGGAGCTGGCCCGGGAGGCCATTGCCCGGGGCATCCGGGGTGTCTTCTACCTCGACGATCCCCCCGAGCGCCTGGCCAAGGGCATCGAAAAGATGCTCCGCGGCGAGTTGTGGTACTCCCGCAGGATTACCTCCCAGGTGCTTATGGACAGCGAACGCTTCCGGCCGCGCCTGGAGGCCCTGGAAGCCATGCTCACCGCGCGCGAGAAGGAGATTCTGATCGCCATCGCGTCGGGCGCCGGCAACAACGAGATCGCCGACGAGTTCCGCATCAGCCTGCACACCGTCAAGACCCATCTCTACAACATCTACAAGAAGATCGACGTGCGCAACCGTTTGGAAGCCACTTTGTGGGTGGCAAGATATTTGTAGACTCGCAGAGCCGATAGGATTTGCGGGGTTGGTGGGTTCAGGTTCTGGGGTGGTAGTGCCGGGCAATGCCCAGCATGAGCAGGCCGGCACCCAGACCGGCGCCCCAGCCCACGGGCACCGTGGGGCCGGGAAGGCTGCCCGGGTCCAGGGGATCGCTGCCGGCCGATACTTCCGGGCCGTCGTTAACGCCGTCCCCATCGCTGTCGGCGACAGCCGGGTCGGTGCCGTAAAGATACTCCTGGGCCGCGTTCAAGGCGTCCGCATCCCCATCCAAAACCCAATCCGCGGGATCATTGTAAGCCAGCCCGACTTCCACCTCCCACTCGTCATCCATGCCGTCCCCATCGCTGTCCACCGGCGCGGCCATGCGCCAGGCCAGGGCGTAATCCCATAAAAAGGCCGCTTGCGTGGCGGGCCGGGACACCTCCAGTCGGTAACTGCGTCCCGGCACCAGTGCGGCCCACAGGTTCTCGGTATTGTTCAGGGTGTCGCCGGACGCGGCCACGAGTCGATCGGCACCGCCGGGCGTGGTGTCGTACAGAGCCAGGTTGAGATCATACAGCGTGGCAGTGTCGATCCAGTTGTTCCAGGTGCCGCCGGCGATTTTTAAATTCCACACAAGCGAAGCGTAGAGGCGCCGATGGCCTTGCGCGGCGGTGAAGCGGTAGGTGCCGGTGCTGTTGCTGCCGGACAAACCGCCGAAGTAGGGGTCCAGGTCGAACCCCTGGCTGTCGATGGCGCCGTTGTCTGCCTGGGCGTCCTGGGCGTTGTTCTGCTCGCCGGCCTCGATGATGTGGAAGCTGTTGTAAATGTGGAGCTGGCCGGCGCCGAAGCGGATGTCCAAGCCATTACTACCGCGATGGGCGGGATCACGGCGGTAGTCACGGATCTGCGGGGTGAGGGAATTGTAAGTCATCCGCTGGGCGCCGGCCAGCAAAGCGGCCTTGATCGTCTCGCTGCGTTCGGCATTGACGACGACCCGGCCGCTGCGGTCGGTGGTGTAGGTTTGTTGGGGATCGACCGCCAGATCGGTGTCGCGTCCGGTCTGCACCAGCAGGGCCGCGGCCGAAGCCACGTTCGGTGCTGTAGCGCTGGTCACGGACAAGGGCGAGACGATCAGCGGGCTGACCCGTCCGGCCGTATACACTGAGTCTATGGCCAGCGTGCCGGTGGGATGGCCGCCGTCGGTTCGCCCCACGGTCAGGGCATTGAACATGCCACTAAACAGGTGATTCTGGACGGTGCCGTTGTTGACCGCCACGATCTGGATAAATTCATCGGCGGCTACGGAAAAATCCATGCGCCGCAGAATGGCGCCGTTATGGCTGCTGGAGCCCACCCAGCTATGGTTGCCCACCCGGCTGGGCGCCGCCAGAATGCGCTGGGAAGCGTTGGCACTGTAGAGGTACATGGGCTGGATGGGATAGCCGCCCACGGTGACCCCCTGCATCAGGTAGCCGAGCCCTATCCAGTAGTAGGAAGAAGCGCTCGTGGAGGCCGCATAGACATCGATGGCCGTGACGCCGGGGCTCAGGGAGCCGGTATTGCCGTACAGATAGGTGCCCACCGCGGTGGCATGACTGGACAGGCCGGTAAGCCCGCCGGTCTTGTTGGTGATGGTTTTGCCGCTGAATTGGGCATTGGCGCTGTCGGGCATCCAGTAGCCGCTGGTTTCGGGCGCCTCCACCTGGGTGATCATCACGCCCGCTCCGGTGGGCATGGCCGCGCCCAGTTCGGCCGCCAACTGGGTGTAGCCCACATCCGATTTGAGATCGGCGACCAGATCGGCGGCCGGTACCATGACCAGCAGCGCAATCCCCAACAGCATCTTGCGTAAATGAACCCACCCACCGGCGCTTGGCATATGCCGCTCCGTATCGAGTATGAGTCTGCCTAGTACTAAAATCAGCACTCTATCCCAAGCACACTAGAATATCGTCAGGCTTGCATTACGATCCGGATAAGATTCCACTAGGAAAGCATAAGATAAAAATTAAGCAAATTAACAGTCCAGCGGCCGATAAGCTTTTAGACCGGATCGTGGTTTTTAAGACCCAATGCGCACGCCTGCCGGCAGCAGCGGCAATCCTTCCGAGGGCGCACCATTGCCTGGGTCCTTTGCCGACTTGAACCTTCAAGGATCGGAAAGCCCGCGGTCATCGTAGCATAACGGTGTCCTCGGGCTTTTGAATTGATGGTTTACGGAAAGGAGCACCATGGAAGAAAAAAGATCAATGCGCCGCTTCAGTCTCAGACTCCCTTGCCTGATCTGCGTGCTGGATCGATGCGTCGGCGAAGCGGTCTACCCCACGGAAACGGAAAACATCTGCACCGGCGGCGCCTATCTGCGCACCGAAAATCCCATGTCGGCCGGAACGCGCCTGAGCATCGAACTGCTGGTGCGGCGTGGCGCGGAAGCGCAACCCGTAAAGGCCGAAAGCTGCGTCTGCCTCACCGGCGAAGTCGTCCGTTGCGACCCGGCAGGCATGGCCGTGCGTTTCGATGGCCACTACCAGATCGTCAGCATCGCCAAACTGGAGCAGTTCAGCCGGGCCAGAACCCAATGGATGGAAGCCCTCCCCAAAGGATTTTCGCCCATTTCCGGAAGGCCCTGGCAGCCGGCACAATCAGCGCCCCGAACCCTGGTCGTTTCAGCGCGGAAAAAACAGCGCCATGAAATCGAAGCGTCCCGCCCGCTCCGTCTGCTGCCCGCCACTTGAGGCAGACCGCTGAAAGCAAAAAGGATTCGGATCGGCCCCTAAAAAATGACCATCGTCGTCGATAAATAAGCCAATAAAGGAGAAGATTTCATGAAACGCATCGTCATCGCCATTCTACTGCTCACCATCGTATGCGTCTCACAGGCCGATGCCTGTTTGACCGTCCCTAAGCAGGGAACCGAACTCTACCAGCTGTTCAACAGCTTCTTTTATGCACCCAAAGATGCGGCCCGCATGGGCAGCAATATCGACCTGCTCAACTCCGACTATTTTCTATCCGATGGATCGGATCTATCCTTCGGCCAAGCCGGCGACACCTTGCGGATAGACCTCACCTTCAGCAAGGATATCTTCGGCCACGAACTGGGGTATATGGACGGTGACAACTACATCCCGCTGGTCGCTGCCGATGCCGTCGGCAAAGGCCGCGTAAAGGCCCAAAACGCAACCTTCACCCTCCCCGGCAATTTTTCCTTCACCGACACCCTTTCCGTCATGGGCCATTCCCTGCAGCGCTGGTCCAGCGATGCGGACCAGAATCCCTTGGGCGGCAAGGACCACTTCCTGGCCTATGCCATCACCGACGATGACCTGCTGGCGGTCTTCAACCGCCAATACCTCACCGACTACAGCACCTCGACCCACGATATCTGGATGATCGCCTTCGAATCCCTCAATTTGGGCAACGCCGACTACAACGATCTGGTGGCCATCGTCTCCAGCCCCCACGCGCCCATCCCCACCCCCCTGCCCGGCGCGGCCCTGCTGCTCTTCAGCGGTCTGGCTGCGGTTGCGGGGCTGCGCCGCCGCCGTCACTCCAATTAGCGGGCTGCTTGACCAGATACGGCCGGGAGACGAGACACAGCCCCTCCCGGCCTTCAACAGCAGAAATAACACAATCATAACGTTCCACTCATTTTATCTTCACGCGATGGATATATCTATCCCGCTAAAACCCAATTGAGGCGTAATCATGCTGCTGGGAAAAAAGATCGTCGTGGTCATGCCGGCCTACAATGCCGAAAAGACCCTGCCCAAAACCGTGGACGACCTGCCCCGGGAAATCGTGGACGAGGTCATCCTCGTAGATGACTGCAGCGCCGACCGGACCGTCCAGGCCGCAGCGGATTTGAACCTGAAGGTCTTCGTCCACGACATGAACCACGGTTACGGCCGCAACCAGAAGACCTGCTACCGGGAAGCGCTCAAGTCCGGCGGCGACATCGTCATCATGGTCCACCCCGATTACCAGTACGACCCCCGGCTGGTGCTGCCCCTGGCCGGCATGATCGCCGGCGGCACCTATGACGTCGTCATCGCCTCGCGTATTCTGGGCGGGGGGGCGCTCACCGGCGGCATGCCCCTGTACAAGTACATCTTCAACCGCTGCCTGCCCCTGGAAGAAAATTCGGACGATTTCGTCTTCGACAACCAGATGCTGGCCCAGGCCGTCTATTTCAACCATCGGGTGGGGGAAATCTCCTGTCCCACCAAGTATTTCGCGGAAGCCTCCTCCATCAGCTTCCTGCCCAGCGTGCGATACGGCCTGGGGGTGCTGGCCACCACCATGGCCTATTTTCTACAGAAAAGAAACTGGGCCGATTTCCGCATCTTCGGGGTCAAGGGCCGAACCCTGGAAGGGACCTACTATCGGGAAGTGGCGGCCGGGCGCACGTGTGAATCCATGGAGCACGGCGCCTGAAAAGCTCCGGTGGATGCCCCGCGCGGTACGTAAGGCCTGCAGCCGAGGCTGCCGCTTTTTGCGAAACCGTTACAAGACCCTTATCAAAGGCTAACACAGAGGCACTAAACATAGCGCTGTTTTCGACATCAACCCCCCCATGCACCCAGGAAATGGATGAGATCCCATGGCAAAACCGAATAGAGACGAAGGGTCCAACAGCGATGTCTCCATCGTGGCCGTCCAGGCGAGCAGAGGGGCCATCTCCGACACCCCCGGCAAAGCCTATACCCTGCGCACCAAAGTGGTGCCATCCGAAAAGAGCACCCAGACCGACCGGCTCCAGCAACTGATGGGCTACCTGCTCAGCTTGGGCGATCAGGACTTCACCGGCTACATCAAGATTAACTACAGCCAGGGCAGCATCGGCCGGGTCGAACGCTTCGAAGAGATCCTCAGAAAGAGGACAGGGCGAGAAAATTTATAGCCGGTCCCATTTTACTTCCGCACTTTTTCAAGCCAGCGACCGAGTTCTTCCTCCATACGAGGATTCAACTGCTTGAGCCGGTTGCCTTCACGCGCCGCCGAACGGGTGTCGCCGAGAAGGTAGTAGGTCTGGCTCAAACGCAGACGGATACCGGCGTTTCGGGGATCGAGACCGGCCGCTGCCTCCAGGTGGCGGGCCGATTCGCCATACCGGCCCATCAGTCCCAAGGTCATGCCCAGGTTAAAGTGCGCCTTGACATGGGAAGGTTCGCGTTCAAGTGTTTCCCGATAAAAGGCGACGGCCTCTTCGAGCTTGCCCATGCCGGCATACAGGTTGCCCAGATTGTTGTGGACGATCGCCCATTCAGGTTTCAGCCGGCGCGCCTCATGGTAGTGCGCCAGCGCTTCCCCGGTGCGCTCCTGCCTGGCAAAAGCCTCGCCCAGGCGCAAATGGGCCGCCGCCAGGTCCGGGCGCCCCGCGAGTGCGGCCTTTAACTGGAAGATGGCCTCTTCCACCCGCCCCTCGGTCAGATAGGCATTGCCCAGCATCTCGTGGGCCACGGAGTTATTCCCGGTGATCGACAGCGTATGCTCGAAAAGGGTCTTGCTGTCGCGCCAGTGGTGCAGTTGATACCAGCTCCGGATGCCCAGCGCTGCCAGTGCGATCATTGTGGCCAGAACCAGCGGCCGGCGCCAGGCCGCCCGTTGCTCCCATGCCGCCGCCGACCACGAAATCGCGACGAAAATGCCGATGGAGGGGATGTAGGTGTAGCGGTCTGCCATGGATTGGAGGCCCACCTGCACCAGACCGATCACCGGCACCAGGGTGCCTAGATACCAGGCCCAGCCGACGAACCAATGGGGCCGCCGCCGTGCGCCGATGGTCACCCAGACGCTGACGGCCGCAAGCAGCAGTGCTCCGGCGGTCACCCGCCCCCAGGCGACCGAGGTGGCCAGAGGGTAGAGGATGGACAGGTCCGACGGCCAGAACATTTTGCCCAGGTAGGCGCAGTAGGCCCAGACCGCATTGGCCGTGCGAAGGGCTAACGGAATGGCCGTAAGGGAAGAGACGGCACCACCCTCCCGCTGAGCCATGACCGTCACCACGCACGAAGCTGCCGAAAGAGCCAGGAGGGGCGCTTTTTCCAATAGAATCATCCACCGCCGGTGAAGTGCGGGCCAGTCACGCAAGGTACCGGGGTTTCCGGCGCCGCCGGCTCCCGCCAGGCAGGCCCAGCGGCCAAACGGCCAGAAGTCGAGCAGGAGCAGCACGAAGGGCAAGGTCACCAGCATGGGCTTGGCCAGGAGCCCCAGCCCGAATAGCAATATGACCAGAAAATAGTTGTGCAATCTCGGCTGGCGGACATAGCGGCAGTAGGCACCCATCGTACCCAGCAGGCACAAGGTGCTGAGCAGGTCCTTGCGTTCGGAGACCCAGGCCACCGACTCCACGTGCAGGGGGTGCAGCGCGAAGAGGGCGGCGGTCAACGCGCCGGGCCAGAGGGTGCCGGTCATAGTTCTTAGAAGAAAAAAGAGCAGCACCGTGTTGATCAGATGGAACAAAAGATTCATCAGGTGATGGGGGCCTGCCGTTTCGACGCCGAACAAGGTGGCGTCCAGCATGTGCGACAGCCACGTGAGGGGGTGCCAGTTGCCGGCATGAAAGGCGGTAAAGGCCCACCGAACGCCTCGCCAGCTCAACCCCTGGCGGATAATTTCCACATCGGTGACGTAATAGGGGTCGTCGTAGTTGAGAAAGTCGTGCCCGTACACCTGCAGGTAGCAGGCCGAGGTGGCGATCACGAGCAACAGGGCGATGGCGACCGGCTGGAGATGCGGCTTCATGCTCGACAGCCACGGCCGGCGGCCCGGCGGGTGGCGCCCGGCGGGCCATACCGACCCGATCTTCTGACGATCGATGCCGCGACCGCCGGCAGGCCCCCCGAGGCGAGCAGCAGCAGGGCTCCCGGCACCGGCACCGGCGTGCTGTCTCCTTCGCGCACGGCCCAGGCGTATCCCGGCGCGTCATCCACCGCATCCCACTGCAGGCCGCTGCCGAAGTTGAAGTACCACCAGAAGATGGTCGAATCGAAATAGGGTGTGTTCGACCAGTAGCGAAAAGGTTCGAGGTTATCGAAGGGGCCGACTTCGGTTAGGCCGCCGAGATCGAAGACATCGAGCGTCGCCTGGTTGCCCAGGGTGACGAAGTGCATGTATCCCATCTCGTTGCTATCGCAACGCCATCCATAGTCCGGAATACTGCCGTCCATGTCGTAGGCATCGGGCAGCCGCCAGTCGTCATACCCCTGATAAACCAGGCTGTTCGCCCAGGCCATGGCCTCGGACGAAGTCATCAGGCCGTCATCGTCATAGCCGGAGGTTCGGGCGTAGTTGGCGTCCCGCAGCCAGGTGACATCGAATACGTCGTCGTAGATCAAGCCACCTCCCCGATCCCAGAGAGCGGCCCTGCAAAGCGTGGACGACCCCAACACCAGCAGCAATGTCAGCACCCAGGAGACTATCGATCGCATACTCCACCGTTCCTTCTTTGTTTTTCAATTGGTGCGCATATTCGAAAGCCGATCCAAAATCGTGTCAGCCAGCGCCGGATCGGATCGCCGCATGACGTCAAGCTCCTGCTGGGCGGAGGCGCGATCTCCGGCCAGCCATAGGGCCTGAATCAGATTGCCGCGAATCGCGTTGGAATCCGGCTTGCGTTCCAGCGCAAGACCGAAGTGCGCCGCGGCGGCCTTATACTGCCCCTGGCGCGCCAGGATACCCCCTAAATTCATGTGTGCGCCGTCGTGCTTCGGATCGCTTTTCAGGACCGCCTCCATCTCGCGCCGGGCGCCTTCCGCATCCCCCATGCGGGACAGCAGGTTGCCCAGGCCAAAGTGGGCTTCGGCCAGACCCGGCTGGGCGGCCAGAGCCTCCTTGAAGGCTTGCAGCGCCGCTTCTGTTTTGCCTTGGCGGGCCAGGGCGATCGCCAGGTTGGTACGAACATCGGCCCGGTCCGGCGCAGTGCGCAGCGATTCGGAGAACGAGGCCACGGCTGCCTGCAGATCCCCCTCGCCGGCCAGGGCGAGGCCCCGGGCATGCCAGACCTGGTGAAGGCCCCGGCCAAGGGCCAGGGCCTGGTCGTATTGCTCGATGGCCTGGCGGTGTTCTCCCTGCCTGGCCAGCAGATCCCCCGCAGCCGCATGGGCCTCGGGGTAATCACCGCCCAGCCGAGCCGCCTGGAGGTACTCTTCCAGGGCTTCCGCCGTCCGGCCGCCGCGTTCGAGCAGGGTTCCAAAATTGAAGCGGGCCCGGGCGAATCCCGGGTCGATGCGAACCGCTTCCCCGAAGTGAAAGCGCGCTTCGTCGGAACGGCCGCCGCGATCGAGGGCGTGGCCCAGGTTGTTGTGGGCCAGGGCATTATCGCTCGTCGCCGCCAGGGTGTGACGGAAAAGGGTTTCGCTGTTCTTCCATAAGGCCGCCTGGCGGTGGGCCTGTGCGCCCAGGACCACCAGCACCGCAGCGGCGCCGGCCAGGGCCGCCGCCCGGCGGACGGGCGACAATCCAACTGCTTGCCGGACCAGCCAGGCGATGGCGATGAACAAACCGACATAGGGAAGATAGGTGTAGCGGTCGGCCGTCCCGTGGTCGCCCACGTGGATGATACCGATCACGGGTAGCAGGGTGATCAGAAACCAGAACCAGCCAACGGCCAGGAAAGGCCGGCGGCGCAGATAAGCAAGCGCCAGTGCTGTAGCCGACGCCAAGGCGCCGATACCCGCCCCTATTTTCCAAAAAGGCATGGCCGCGCCGGGGTTGGGATAAAAAGGTGCCAGGCCCACCGGCCAGACGGCTTTGATCAGATAGTCTGCATAAAATCCGAAGGCGTTGCCCAGGCGTACGCCCAGAGGCAGTTCCCATAGAGATGAAAGCGCGCCGCCTTTCTGCTGACCGACGATGGCGACCACCCCGAACACGAGGGCGATGGCGATCAGGGGCAGCTTTTCCCACAGAAGCCGGACGGCCGCGGCGGGCCGGCTGCCCCTCGCCGTTGCTTCCGCGGCAAACCGTCCAAGGGGCCATAGATCGAGCAGCAGCAGCGTCAAGGGAAGGGTGACGAGCATGGGTTTGGCCATCGAGCCCAGGATCATGACGACCATCAGAAGCAGATAGGTGGCTAAGGATCGCTTTTCGGCATAAACGGCATACGCGTAAAGACCCAGCATCCAGAAGAGGCCGCTCAGGACGTCTTTGCGTTCGGCGACCCAGGCCACCGATTCCACGTGCAGGGGATGAACGGCGAACAGGAGCGCGACGAAAAGACTCGGTCCCTTCTCTCCGGTCATGCGCACCAGCGATAGAAACAGCACCACCGCGCTCAGCATGTGAATCAGCACGCTGGTCCAGTGGTGGCCCCCGGCGGCGGCGCCGAACAATTGCCAATCCAACATATGGGAAAGCCACGTCAAGGGGTGCCAGAAGTTGGCGTGCAGGGTCCGGACGGCCCAGGCGAGGCTTTCGGGACCGATGCCCTTTTGGACGAAGGGGTTTTCGGTCACATAGACATCGTCGTCCAGGTTGACGAAATCATGGCCGCCCACCTGGCCGAAGACGATGAGGATCGCTGCGCAGATCAAACCGCAGAGGCTTGCGTAGACAACTGCATTCTTTTTTTCCATTGGAGCCTCCTTTCCAGGCCCATCCAGAGGATCACCGCCAGATAAACCGCAAGTGAGATGCCGGATATCCATTTGCCCGCCACGAAAGCCGCCGGCAGATATTCCAGACGCAGCCGGTGTCGGCCGGCGGCCAGGGGCACGCCCATGAAAGCATGATTCGCGGGAAGAATTTCATACTTCTCCTGGGAGGAGCCGGCCAGGGCCCAAGCCCGCCACCCCTGGCTGTAAGCATCGGTGAGCAGCAGAATCCCGGGCCGGTCGAGCTCGGCCTCCACCGTGAGATGATCCGTCGAGCTGTCCAGAAGACGCACGGACGAGGCGGTCGGCCCATCGAACGGAACGGCTTTCAGATGGGGGGCCTGCGTCAGAATGACCTCTTTCCGGGGGTCAAGCTGCGTCGCCAGCAGATCCAACGCCTCGTCGCGGTCCGCGAGAACGCGCCAGCGATGAATGATGGAAAGCCGGGGCATGACCTCCCTCGAAAATTCGAACACTTCGGGGCCTTCGGGCTTCAGGGCCACTCCGTAGCGGCAGCGGAGCAAATCGAAGATCCGGGGGTTGGCCTTTCGGAAGTCGATGCTCTGGCTAACATGATCGAGCGGCATATCCTGGCTCCGCGCCACCAGTTCGGCATAGCGGCGCAGTACGGCAGGATCCTCTCCCCAGATGTCGGGTACCCCCAGGGTCATGCCCAGGTTGTGCCAGTGGCGCAGCAGGACCCGGTAATCGCCCGGGTGGGAGGTGAAGAATCCGGCCAGTTTCTGGGGAATAACCAGGTCGAGTCGGAAGGTGTCCCTGGACCACCAGGCCGTCAGAAGCAGCTCGGCCACGGCCAGCGGCACCAGCAGGCCCGCCAGTTGCCGTCTGCGTTGAACCACGCTGACCACGGCCCCGATCAGAAAAACGGTCAGTGCAAAAAGCAGCACCCCCTTGGCGGCGAAAAGGCCGGCTTCCCGTGCGAACGGGAGCGAAAAGCGGTCGGCCCCCGCGGCCCTTCCCAGGTCGAACAGCACCTGCATGAAGCGCGGCCACCACCCTTCGCGGGTGGCGGCAATATGAATGGCGGCCGAAAGACAGGCACCCGCCAGCGCGGCGACCAGCAGCGCCGTCCGCAGGGCCTTGGGCCTCCGGAGCTCTTCGCGCAGCATCCGGTCCAACCCCGTGGCGGCCAGCATGATCAGGAAAACCGTGGCCTGCAAGGTGAATTTGGAGGTGCCCCTGAACGTGTCGAAACCGGGCAGGTACCGGTGCAGCAGCGGGAACCAGGGCAGGAAGGACCCCAGCGCCAGCAGCATGAGGAGGACGGCCGGCAGCATCAATTCGATCCTTGCTCCTTTTCCGCCGAAGCGCATGGCGTAAAGGGCCAGAAAGAAGCCGGTCACGCTGATGAAAAGGTTCATTTCCCAGAGAAAGCAGTGGCCCCAATAGGGCAGCACGGCCGTATCTCCGAAGAAGCCGGGCACCAGCCAGGTGAGCAGATTCTCGGGCGGCAGGGAGAAAACCGAGGCTGATTCGAGGGACAACCCGCCCCCGCGCAAACCTTCGCCGCCCGCCTGCACGCCCGGAAGCAGTTGGATGGCCGCCAGCAGCACCGCGCCTGCATAGCTTCCGGCCACGGATGCAGCCAGGCACCGCGGCGCCGGGGAGCGAAGCATCAGCAGCCCCGTATAGATAACGACCGCGATGCTCGTGTAATATACATACTGCACGTGGCCGGCGAAGATCTGCATGGCGATCACCAGCATCCCGACCAGAGGCCAGCGCAGTCCCGGGCCGGCGTTCATCCGGTCGATGCACAGCAACAGGGCCGGCACCCAGATCAGCGTGCACAGATTGGGCAGGTGCCCTGCGTAGATGTGCAGAAAGTGCGGTGCGCAGAGCATGAAGAGGGCGCCGCCGAGAAAGCAGGCCAGGTGGTGCAGCTTGCGGGTCGAGGCCCAGGCGTAGAAGAAGATGCCACTGAGCAGCACGTGCAGGGCGATGCCCCAGTTGATCGCCTTGGCCGACGGCAGGACCAGGTAGAGCCAGTTGGGCGGGTAGAGCAGCGCCGACTGGAATCCGGCGAAATAGGGCGTGCCGCCATAGATGTAGGGGTTCCACAAGGCCAGGTTGCCCTTGGCCAGCTCCCCGAACCCAAAACGGCGCCAATGGACGAACTGCTGTGCCAGATCGGTGGTGGCGTTGGACAGAACCGTACCCCCCGGGAGCAGCAGCACGTCCCCGAACAATGCGAGCGTCAAGGCGACGAAACCCAGCAACTCGACGGCGATGATCCTATTGCGCACCGGCTCCGCGACCTCCTAAGCCCTTCAGCGGCAGCGCAATTCTGGCGATAAAGGAGCGGCCGGAAAACGTCAGGGCATCGTTGGCCTTGAAATTAACGACGGCCGCGACGACGATGGCCGCGGCATTGGCAGGCAGGTAGTGCATCCAGAGTTGCAGCAGGTTGGTGCATCCCACCTGCAGAGCGATGGCCAGCCAGCACACGGCGAAGTATTCCAGCATCTGGCCCCAGAAACCCTTGTTGATCGTCTCTTTACGGTCGCGCCAGGTCCAGAGGCGGTTCCAGTAGTAATTGCTGAAGGTCGACAGGCCAATGGCCACGGCCAGCGACAGGTTCAGACGTAGCCGCTCCCAGGACACCGCGGCGAAAAGCAACTCCTGGCACATCCCGAGCGCGGCCAGGTTCACCAGCACGCCGGAGGCCCCCACCAGGCCGAACTTGATGAATCTATGGTCTGGCACTTTCAGCATCGCCTGCCGCCTCCGACGCGGCCTCCAGGATTGAAGGTTGGAAATCTCGACGGCCATCTCTCTCCGTAAGCAGCGCCAGCGCCCGGTGGTGGACCTCGTCCACGCCCACCGTTTTCAGGCAGACATTGTCGCCGTCGCAGGGCGAGTTTCGGTGGTTGAAGGCGGTCAGACACGGCGAACAGGGCGTCTGGGCGAAGAAGTGGACGGCGTTTGGGTCCATGGAGCCGTACAGCGCCGGCGTTTCCGGGCCGAAGAAGATCATGGTCGCGATGGGCGACAGCGCCGCAAAATGGCCGGGGCCGCCGTCGTTGGTGACGAGCAGACGGGCCAGGTGAAAAAGCACCAGCAGTTCGGCGACGCTCCGGGTAAAACCGGTCAGATCGAAGATGCCGCCGTCGGGCAGGGCCTGCATGAGGGCCGCGGCCATCGCCCGGTCGCTCGAAAGGCCGATGATGCCGATGGTGTAATTATCCGCCAGCAATCGGCGGCACAACGCCGTGTAATTCGCCAGGGGCCAGGCCCGGATGGGCAGTATCCCGCCGCTGGGGTAGATCAGGATCTCCGGCAAGCCACTGGCGCCGTTGCCGGTTTTGGCCGCCAGGCGTGCCTGCATCTCGCGCAGCACATGGTCCGGCGGGGTCAGGCGCGGCAGCCGGAACAGGTCCGAAGGCCAATCCGTCTTCGTCTTGGCCGCCTGGGCGGATTCGACGGCCTCCGCCAGGGTTAGAAACTGCCGGGACACGTGGCGGTAAGGGTTGTACAGGACCGGCCGGTTGATGAAGCTCCCCCGGTACAGCCCCTCCTGGGTGTGGGGGTGGAACCCCACGCGCACCGCGGCCCCGCTGAGAAAAGAGAGGATGCTGCCGATGCGGGCGAAGAGCTCGCAGTCGATGACGGCATCCATCTTGCTCAGGCGCAGCCGGATCAGGACCCGGCAGATGTCCAGGGCCAAGCGGTGCGGGGCGTCGTCGCGGATGGTGAAGATATTCTCCGGCTTCACCAGATCGAGGATGAGGCTCAGCTCCCGGTTTTTCCGGAATTGGAGCAGGTAGAGCTCGGCGTAGGGGTACCTCTCCCTGAGCCTGGCGAACATGGGGTAGGCCAGCACGAGACTTCCCATCTCCGAAAGCAGGATGACCAGGATCTTTTGGGGCCGAGCCGGCGCCTTGGGCCGGAACAGCCGCCTGTGGAGCGCATGGACCAGCGACAACCCGAGGCAGATCGATGTGCCCGCGTATTTATCCACCATGCGTTGCACTCTTATGTTCATGTTCCTCCTGCGGCCGTTTGAGCGTTGCCCTCCGGAACTCGGCCACGGCCTCGGAGAAGGCGTTGCCCCGGGCATGCAGAGCAGGCCCAGGTTGAAATGGGCGTTGGCGTAATCGGGCGCCGCTGCCAGGACCAATGCGAAACAAATCAGCGCCGCTGCATACATTCGCCGGCTTGCATGGCGCGCCCAGGCGAAGCAGGCCCCCAACGTGAGCAGGCTGAACAAGGTGCTGAGCAGATCCTCTTCTACTGCCGAATCTCTGGCGCCCCAGATGAAACGCGGCGCAAAAACCCGCCAACGGAGCAGTACAGGCCCCGAACCAGAGGGTCACCATGCTTATTGAGAATGGGTTAGGATTTGGTGAAGCGCGTTTGAGAAAACGGTTAGGGTGGGGATTGCCGGTCTGCGCAGGGCCTCATACCTTTCGGCCGGCGAAGCACCCAAACGGCCAAGATCGCCAGCGCGACCAGGGTGACAATCGAAATGAACAACCCCGGGTACAATCCCGGCTGGGAGTAGTGAAAGGATACTGTGCGGGCACCCGGCGGCAGGGCGACGGCCATCTGCACCAGGTTGGCGCGGTGGATGGGGAGCGATCGGCCGTCCACCTGCGCCCGCCAGCCGTCGGAGAAGCGTTCGGCCAGCACCAGCCAGCCGCCGGCAGGGGCCTCGGCCTCCAGGCGGATGGCGTTAGCCGTGTAGGTCACGGACGAGACGCGGCCTTCGGGGGCGGCGGTGGCGCCAATTGGTGGCGGGTTCGGGGGGCCATCGGCCAGCAGCACCGTGTGGCGGGGATCGTGGGTCGGATCGGCGAGGCGGCGCAGGGCCTCCGGATCTTCCGGGACGGTTGCGGGCTCAGGCACCCAATAGGCCCGAGGCAGGGTATAGGTTTCCGGGAGCAGGAGCAGACTGGGGTCGAGGTCTCCTGAGGCCGTTTGTTTCGGCAGATTGACCAGGTACTTGACGTTCAACAGGCCCAGCAGCCGGATGCCGGCTTCGTCGGGCAGCAGCGCCTGGGCCTGGTCCAAGAAGGCGACATAACGTTCGGGCTTCACCGTGTCCGTGCCGCCGGTGTCGAACAGATGGTATTGGGAGGCCACCGAACCATAGAGCGACTCCCTGGCGAGCAGGTAGTCCGAAAGGGTCCGGCTGCCGTAAGAGCGGTCGTTGACCGCGGACGGTGCCACACTGTGAATGCGGAAAAGCCCCTCCTGGGCCATTTGCTGCGTCAGGTAGCGGGCGGCCTCGGGCTCGCGCTCGTAAATCGCCTCCCTGGAAAAATGAAACAGCGGCAGAGAGAACGTAAGCAGATCCACCGCCGTCACGGCCAGCAGCAGCACCGTGAGTATCGGCCTGCGGGTCGGCCATCGCAGAAAGGCGGTCAGCAGCGCCAGGCAGATGGCCAGCAGCACGAGGAATCGGAGCAGCTCGGCAAAGAGCGGGTAGCGGTCGAGGGTGATATCCGCCGAGCGCATGCCCAGCAGTTCGATGAAATGGCGGGCGCGGATGGCATCGAGCCAGCCGGCCCCCGTCAGCCAATCCAGGGCGACCAAGGCCCCGGCGCCGGCCAGGGCTAACCAGCCGGAGGCCAGCACCCGGTTCAGGGTGCGGTCGCTGCCGCCCTCCGCCTGTTTGAGGAACACCGTCAGGCCCGCGCCGCTCAGCAGGGCCGAGGCCAGCACGAAGAGCGCCATGGCATGGGTCGGCCACTTCATGAAGCGGCTGAAGAGCGGGATGGCCTCAGATATGGCCGCATCGATGCCCAGGTACCCGCCGCCGGCGAGCACCAGGGCCAGCAACGCGAGGCCGAAGAAGAAAAACGCATCCCGGCCCATGGCCGCGCCGAGGGTCGGCCGGGTGGACGGTCGCAGCGCCCATGCCGCGCAGGCGCAGCACAACAGGGGCGCGATGCCGAAGTAGATGCACTTCTGCCAGTCGGGAAACCCGAAAAAGCGGGGTACGAGAAAATTGAGGTACTCCACCGGATGCAGAGAATAGCCCTCGGGCAGACGCGTTTTCAGCGCCGCGGCGGGCGCCGAGAGCACCGCGTGGGCCGTGGGCAGCACCTGGGCCGCGGTCAAGCCCAGGAAGGTCAGCGCCGCCACCGCCAGTACCTTGGCCTCCCGGAAAAGAAAAGCCAGGCGCGGCGGGGGCGCCGTGGCCCAGCGGAAGAGGGCGTAGAGCCCGGCCGCAAGGCAGAAGTAGAAAAGGGGATAAGGGTTGCCCGCCAGCAATTGCAGCGCCAGGCAGACGCCGGCCGCCGCGGCATAGCCCAGGTGTGCGCCGTCCAGGGCGCGCTTCAGGAAGAGCAAAAGCAGCGGCGCCCAGGCGATGGCGCCCAGATAGGGCAGGAACTCCCAGCATTTCAGCGTAAACCCGGAGAAGATGAGCACCATGCCGGCCAGCAGGCGGCCGGGCAGGCCCGACCCGTAATCCCCGGCCAGCAGGTAGCCGGAAAAAGCGAAAATCAGCACATGCAGCATGATGTAAAGGTGGGTGGCCGCGGCAATCGAAAAAAAGACGAAAAGATAGGTGAACGGATAGAAGACCGCCGACTGGGGGTCCACCACGAAGTCGTAGCCGCAAAAAGTATAGGGGTTCCACAAAGGCAGGCGGCCCGCCAGGACCATCTCCTTGAGAAAGAGCCACTTGGGACCGAACTGCACGTTGACGTCGCGCAGGGCCATCTGGCGGCCCAGGAAGATCGGGTGGAAATAGAGCAGGATCAGCGCCGCGAGAAGCAGCAGGGACCAGAGGTGCAAACGCGTCGCGGGGCTGATGGATAATTTCATGGCGATGCCGGCCGGGCCACGTAGACCAGGAAATGGGCGTCGTAGGTCTCGTCGCGTACGTAGTCGATGAAGGTTTTGCCCGAAAACAGTTTCGTCAGGGCCTGCTCGAACCGCGGGGCCTCCGGGGACCCCGCCGCCGGAAGGTTGTAGTAGACGATAGCCGACGAGCGCTCCTTCAACACCGGGTTGAAGGGCAGGGCCTCGAGGGTCGGCCAGTTGACGACCCGCAGCTTCTTTGTGGAGAGATCGTGGAAACGCAGGGGTGCTTCGATGTTGTACTCGGCGAAGACCACCTCCACTCCGGCCGCCGCGAGCTGCTCGTAGAGCCGCCGGGTACCGATGAAATGGCTGCTTGTTTCCATGAACGGCTCCTGGGACTGGGTGCGCTTGCCGAGCTGGAAATGGGTGGCCCGACCGCCGGAGGCGGAAAAGGCGCGGAAGTAGTTCACACCGGTGTAGACCACGTTCAACAGGACCACACCCAGCAGCATGGCACCAACCGCTGCCGTGAAACGCTTTTGCTTCACCAGGGGCGTTGTTCGCGCCAGAAAAAAGACGAGGAGCAGGGGCGCTATGCAGCACGGCAGAATGAAATAGCGCAGCGAGAGCTGGTTGACCATCAGCGTGGTCATCAGCACCAGCAGCAGCCAGAACAGCAGCAGAAAAAGCTCGAGGCGCGACGGTCGCGCTTTTGCCGGCAGCGCCGCCCGGCCCGCCGCCGTCAGTACCACCGCCGCGCTCGCATAGGGCACCACCGGCCAGCGCGTCTCGCCGCAGAAGCGCATGTAGATCAGGTGGCCATCGATAATCCCCTGCAGGATCGAGGGCAGCCGCCGCCACTCCTTGTCGACCAGATAGGCGAAAAGCCCTTGGCCCGCCTGGAAATAGTCGTCGGCCGGCACCGGGAGGAAGAGCCTGGCGAGCAGCATGGGCAGGCAGCCGGTCAAGAGGCCTGCCAGCGCCAGATGGGTCCGGCCGTCTTGGAGGCACCCGCGGCCGAAACAGGCTGCCAGCGCGAGCCCCAGGGCCGCCGGGACCGCCAGGGCGATCACGTGGTTGTGGATGCTGACGCCGAGCAGCGTACCGCCGCAGAAGGCCAACGCGCCGACCCCCAGGCGCTGCCCTCCGCCGCCGACCGGCGCATGGGTCGCCCGGGCAAAACAGTAGAGCGCCGCAAAGAACAGCAGTAGCCCGATGTTGGTCACTTCCGAAGTGTAGCGCGCCAAACAGACAAAGGCCGGCGAGGAGCCCAACAGCGCCCCGGCCCACAACCACCACCGGCCTCCGCCGGTCATGGCGCGGACCGTGAGCATGGCGAAAACCAGCGCCGCCAGGTTGAAGCTCACCGACATCAGCCGGAAGGCGGCCGCGTTCATCCCCAGCAGGGCGTAGACCGGCCAGAGGGCGTAGCCTTGAAAAGGGCCCGTATAACTGTTCATGGGGCCGAAAACCGGCCGTAACCCGCCGGCGATCTCCTGAACCCGCATGAACGTCAGGCATTCGTCGGCGTGCAGCCCCGGAATGGTGCCGATGCCCGCCCCTAAAAGCAATCCCCCTGTTATCAGAATCGCCCCGACCAATAACGGTTCGGCGGCGGCAGCCTTGGAGCGCCCGCGGACATCGATACGCCCTGTCGATGCAGCGCCTTGCGCGTTCATCGTTTGCGCATCTCCGGCCTTCATGGGCCACCCAACGGTATGTGAAAGAAATTGTAGAGCGAGCCGTAAGCCGGGCGGTTGATGATCAGCTCGGCCAGCGTGACCCCGGCCGTTAAGAGGGCCGTCAGCGGCAGGACCCACCGCTCCAGCTTCAATAGGCCCAGGAGCCGTTCCAACCCGTAAGCATACCCCATCAGGATGGGTGTGAAGGCGCACAGCAGGAGCCTTCCCGAGACGAAGAAGGGCTTCTCCCGGGAGGGGTACCAGCAGTCGTGGAAGTCGAAGCGTATGGAAAGCAGGGCCATGAAGCCCACGGCCGCGGCCGCGCCGATCAAACCGATCAGCAGCGCGGTGTCGCGGCGGTACCGGATCCATCCCGCCAGTGCAAAGAAGGCTGCAAGCGCCAGCAACAGCACGGTGGAGGCGCTGTAAAACCCATCGAGCCAGGGCAGGGCGATGCGATCGAGGCCCCACACCAGCTCGCCCCGCCAGAAGGAAGCGAAGAGCTCGTGGAGAAAATAACCCAGGCCCGACAGGGTGAAGATCGGATGCGGGTAAAGATCCGCCAGGGGTTTGGCCGTCCAGCCCAGGTGCGCGATCTTGGGCGCCGAACCGCTCCAGTCGCCGGTGACGGCCAGGTTGCCCGCCGCCCAGACCCCCACGGGAAGCGCCAGGCACGCCAACAGAACAAGCAGTTTGGCCGTCGTCTCGCGGCCGGGCCGCACCCAGGCTTTTTGCCGGGCGACCAGCAGCGCCGCCGCGGCGGCCATGGCCAGCAGAGGAAGGTTGGCGGTTTTAACCAGCAAAGCCAGGGCCAGGGACAGACCCAGGGCCCCATAGAAATACCAGGGGGATCGATCCGCCGTCGTGCAGCGCACCAGCAGAAGCAAAACCGCGGTGCCCAGCACGGGCGAAAGCACATCGCTGTTGAGCGAGTAAAACACATCCTGGGGGATGAAGGCCGCCAAGAGCAATAGACAGGCCGGCAAACGGGAGGGCGGCGGGAAGATCCGCCGGCCGGTGAGATAGACCAGACCCATGAGCGCCAGATAGAGCGGTACATTGAGAAAGCGTGTCCAGTAGAGCAATCCGGCGTTTTGCAGCCCCAGGCTTTGGCCGAGTCGCAGCCAGTGCCCGGCCATCCAGTAGTAGGACGGCGGGGAGTACGCCTCGTGGTTGAGCGGCCGATTCTGGAGCGACCGCGCCAGCAGTGTCTCGCGATAGGCCTCCGGCCAGACGGCCGGCGGTGGCGGATAACGGCCGTCCCGGAACTGCTCCGGCCGGGCCAGATACTCCGGGCTGCCGAAAAGCACCATGGCGCGCCGGGCTCCCGGATCGAAGGCTTCGACTCCTTTAGCCGGCCGTTGGCTCTGGGCGTATTTCCAGATCAGGTCGAAGTGGGCGTGCTCGTCCACGTTGTTGAAGAAAGGGAAGACGGCGCAGAAGAAGAGGATCCGCACCGCGGCAGCCAGGCATAGTGCGGCCGCCCATGGCGGCAGCCGAAGGAATCGCGATGTGGCGGTGGGTGCGCCGTCCATGGGCCTCACCCTCCCGCTTTCGTGTTTTTGAAAACCGCGACCCAGTAGCGGCTGGCCGCCGGCCAACGGACATCCGCGTCCCAGCGGTATTCGGCATGATCGTCGTACAGCTCCACCATGCCTACCAACTGGAGATGCTCCCGGCGGTAGCGGTCGAACCATTCCAGCAGCAGTTTGTGCGAGTCGCGGCCCAGCAGCCAACTTGTAGGCACGCTCACCAGGATCACATACTTGGGCGGGGTCTGCGCCACGCTCTGCACGAACCTTTGCTGCATCTCCAGGGCAAAGGCGTGGGTCTCCATCAGGGGGTACATATAGATGAAGCCGTTGACCGAACGCCGTTGGGCGTAGAAGTAGATCTGGGGTTCGGACCCCAGCACCACGATGCGGTCGTCGGCTTCGGTATTGGCGCGCACATAGTCGGCCACCGCCAGCGATTCGTGAAAGGGGTTGAGCCAATAGGTGCTGCGCGCCACCTGGAAAGCAGATTCCGTGAAGAAGTAGTCGCTTTGGGCGTGGAGCGACTGGCCCAGGGCGGCCACCAGCAGGATGGCCGCTGCCGCATGCCCCGCGGCCGGCCGGAGGCGCCCGAGCCAATCGGCCGTCTGGCGCAGCCCCAGGCCTGCCAGCAGGGCCGCGGCGGGAAGCAGCAGCACGAAATAGTGGGGCCTGAAAAAAAAGCCGGGCACGATGGCCAGCAGCGAGCCGCCGGCCAGGAGGAGCATGAAGTCTTTGTGCCATCGGGCGATCCGGGCAAAAGGGAGCGCCAGCGCCCCCAGGGCGGCCAGGATCCACAGCAGGATTCCGCTGCGCGCGATCTCCGCTCCGTTCTGGTAAAAGTTCTGCCAGGCCAGCGCCAGGGGGATCTGGGAGACGTAGGACCGGGCGTAGGTAACGGTCCAGAACCAGAAATCGCCGAAGGCCCCGGCCAGGTACAACAGGAGACAGACCCCAAGGTAGGGGCCGATCCAGCCGCCGGTGAAAAATGCCAACTGCCGTCCCACGGCCCGCCAGGGGGCCGGCGCAGGAAGGTACCGGCGGCTGGCGATGGCGGCCGCTCCCACGATTCCGAAGGCGATCCCGTGCTGCTTCATGATGAAGGCCATGCCCAGCAGCGCCCCGGCCCCGGCGATGCGTCCGGCACTGCCCCGCTCTTCCCCTGTCAGCAGGAGACAGAGTCCCCCGATCGCAAAGAGAATAACGAAATGCTCGGCATTGGCAAATACCCCCTCCACCGCCTGTCCGGCCGAAAGCAACAGAAAGCAGGCCGCCGCGGCCAAAGCCCACGGTGCGCCCAGCAGGCGCCGGGCCAGGAGGAAGAGAAACAGCGCAGTGAGGCCGTTCACCAAAATCAGGGCCCGGTGGATGGCCAGGTGGGTCTGGCCGAAGAGCTTGAGGATCACGGCGTAGGCGGCATAGATCCCCGGCAGCTTCATGTTGTGTACCGCCCGGTAGGGCGCTTCCCCCTGGAGGATCAACTGGCCGGCATAGGCGTACTCCCCTTCGTCCCGCTCCAACGGCACATCCACCAGGCCAAGGCGCAGCAGGGCCGCCAGCAGCAAGACCAGCGCCAGGCAAAGCCACTCCAAACGGCTCATGGACCCTCCCCGGCCGAAGCCAGCCGGGCCAGGCGCTCGGCGGCAGCGGGATCGTCCGGATTCAGGGCCACTTCGGCGCGCAGATGGTCCAGGGCCTCTTCCCGCCGGCCCAGGTGGAGCAGGATCATGGCCATGTTGGTGTGCAGACCGGAAAGGCCGGGCGCCAGGGCCAGGGCCCGACCGAAGTGATCCAACGACTCATCCATCCGTCCCAGGATGGCCAGCCCCCTCGCCAGGTTGGCCTGGTAGCGGGCGCTCTCCGGCCGCAGCGCGACTGCCGATTCCAGCAGGGTCAGCGCCCCCGGGGGGTCGCCCATGCGGGCCAGCAGCAAGCCCAGGTTATTGTGGGCATCGGCATGGGCCGGGTCGCGGCCGATGGCCTGCTCGTAGGCCCGGCGGGCCTCCTCCGGCCGGCCCGTCTTCTCCAGCTCGATGGCCAGGTTGTAGTGGGCCGTGGCATCGGTGTCCATGATCGCCAGGGCCGCCTGGTAGTGCCCGATGGCCGCCTCGCTCCGGCCTTCGTCGGCCAGAGCCTTGGCCAGGTTACAGCGGGCCACGTAGTTGCGCGGATTGACGGCCAGGGCATGGCTGAAGAGCGCCTGGCTGTTCAGCCAGTGGCGCGTCTGCTGATAGGTGGATAATCCTATCGCCGCGAGCAGCAGCGTGCACAGGGCCGGCACCGCCAGTCGCAGGAGCCCCGGCCGGAGCGCCAGCTCCCGGGCGCCCCAGGCCGCCGCGATGAAGAGCCCGATGAACGGCACGTAGGCATAGCGGTCGGCCATGGCCTGGCCCCCCACCTGCACCAGACCGATCACCGGCACCAGGGTGCCCAGGAACCAGAGCCAGCCGACGAGCGCATAGCGCCGGCCATGGCGGGCGGCCCACAGCGCCGCCGCGGTGAGCGCCGCGAGCAGCAGCAGCGCGGCAACGGCCAGGTCCCAGCGCGCCGTCATGGGTAAAGGATAGGGCACATAGAGATCCACGGGCCAGACCAGTTTGCCCAGGTAAGCCGCATAGGCCCGGGCGGCATTGGCGATGCGGAGCCCCAGGGGCAGGGCCGCCACAGGCATAATGGCCTCCCCCTGGCGCTGGGCCATGAGCGTCACAAGGCACGATCCCAGGGCCATGGCCAGCAGGGGCGTCTTTTCCCACAACAGTCGCCCTGGGGTAGAACGATTCGCGTCTTGCGCCCGGGAGAAAAGGCGTTCCAGAGGCCAGTAATCCAGCAGCAGCAGGGCGAAGGGCAGGGTCACCAGCATGGGCTTGGCCGAAAGGCTCAGCAGGTAGCACGCCAGCAGGCCGGCATAGGCAGTTTTGCTTCCCCGGCGGGCATAGCCGGCGTAGCACCCCACGGCCAGCAGGCCGAAAAAGGTGCTGAGCAGGTTCTTGCGTTCCGAGACCCACGCCACCGTTTCGACCTGCAAGGGGTGCAGGGCGAAAAGCGCCGCGGCCAGCAGCGCCGCCCTGAAGCGGCCGGTCAGGTGCCGGAGCAGGATGAAAAGCAGAAAGGTGTTGGTCAGGTGCCAGAAGAGATTGACCCAATGGTGCCCGGCAGGGTCCAGGCCGAAGGTTGTGATGTCGGCCATGTGGCTGATCCAGGTCAGCGGGTGCCAATTGGCCGCATCGAAGGCGCCCAGGGCCCAGACCAGGCCGCCGGGCGTCAGCCCCTGGCGCACCCGGGCATTCTCGGTTACGTACTCCAAGTCATCGTAGTTGAGAAAAGCCGCACTGCCCATTTGGCTGTAGGCGCCGATCACCGCCGCCAGCAGCACCAGCATCGCCGGCCAGCGCAGACCCCGGTTCGTCAAGCAAGCATCCGCGAACCTTCTGTGGGAGGTGGCATTCATGGCACAATCCGCTCGTTCGAGGAACAACTCCAGATCGAACCGGGTCGTCCAGGTTCGCAAGGCTGGTTAACAGCCAAGTGTTAGAAAGGGATGAGCCCACCGCTGGTATTTTTCTTCGGCAACGTTGGGTGCTCTATAATAAGGTACTGCCTTTGTCATAGGATCGGGTTCAATCCGCTGCCCAAGTCATCTTCTTACGCAATTTTAATAGATCACTAACAAACGGCTGCTAAACAGCGCTAATTGGGCATTCCGGCGCAGAAGCGCCATCATCGTCACCGGCCTAAAAAGCCGCTCCAAATGAACATAGCCGTATCGCTTGGAATCGAGCCATCGTTCATGGCGATGCGCCCATGGGCCTACGGCACCGATACAAGCCGGCGGATTCTCTCCGCCGCAACGTTTTCAGGAAAGGTGAATTCGCCGCCATGAAGCATTTCAAGCTGACCCTCGCCATACTGTTGCTCCTCACCGCCGGGTGGACCGCCCCGGCCCTGGCCACCTTCGACAGCAATACCTTGATCATGAACGTCTACAATATCGAAAGCGACACCGGCGACCTGGAGTTCGGCTTCGATACCGGCTTCGATCTGGCCGCCGTCGATTGGAGCGGCACTGTGAATTACACGGTCGAGACCGGGCTCAGCACCGACCTTTTCGACCTCGCCACCTGGTCCGATCTTCAGTTCGGCTTGTGGGGCCGCAACACCACGACCAGCTACTATGGCCAGATGTACTTCATGTCCAGCGACGTCAATGCAGTTGGCAACGGCACTCAGATCTCCTCGTTCAACACCGCGAGCGGGGCCATCAAAAGAAAATACGACGACGTTGATACGGACAATGATGGTGTTGCCATGTTCACCAACAACCTGAACCAAGGCGCCTACGACAATGCGATGAACCAGAACATCGCCCCCGGCCGATACAACGGATTGAACGGCACGAACCCGGTCTCCAATGGCGAAGCCAACCTGGCCGCACTGGCTGATGCCAACGGCATAGTGACCATGTACCTCTTCGGTTACACCCGCGCCGGCTTCATCGGTGCCGGCTCCGACATAATCGGCAGCATGGACATCGCGGGCGACCTGAACCACAATGTTCTGGCCATCGTCACCCTGGATGCCGACGGCACCCTGACCATCAGCAACGCGGATGCGGACCCCTGTCCCAACGGCGACGCCGACGACGACGGGGTGTGCGACGATGCCGACGACTGCCCGAACACCCCTGCCGATGCGGAGGTGGACGAGAACGGGTGCGCGCAGAGCCAGCGCGACAGCGACGGAGACGGGGTGTTCGATGATGCCGATCAATGCCCCGGCACGCCCGCGGGCACGGCGGTCGACGGCGTCGGCTGCCCCCTGCCCGTCGATTCCGACGGCGACGGCGTGCCCGACAGCCTGGACCAGTGCCCGGGCACCCCGGATGTGCACTCCGACGCCGACGGCATTGCCAACTGCATCGACACCGACGACGACGACGACGGCCTGCCGGACAGTTGCGACCGGACCGAATGGGGCCTGAACCCCATCGTGGCCAATGCCACGGACGGCGACCTGGACAATGACGGCTTCACCGACAGCCAGGAGTGCCAGTCCGGCTTCAACCCCAACAGCGACACCTCCCAGCCGGCCCGGCCCACGGTGGCGACCGATGACGGGAACGCCTCGTCCGGCGAGAGCGTCACCCTGACCGCCACGGCCACCCAGGGCAGCAATCCCATCGCCGCCTTTACCTGGAGCCAGACCGAGGGCCCGGCCGTATCCGTCACCCAGACCGACACCATCCCGACCTCGCGAATCACCTTTACGGCTCCGGCCGTGGCCAGCGGCCAAAGCGCTACGCTGCGCTTCGCGATCACCGCCGCCGACAGCGTGGGCATCGCTTCCAGCCCGGCCGCCCAGGCCACGGTCACGGTGGCTTCGACCGGGAACAACCCGCCCTCGGAACCGGGCCTGCACGCGCCGGCCATCGATCCGGTGTCCGACTGCCAGGTCGAGAGCGCGACCCCCCAGCTCGTGGTGAGCAATGCCACCGATCTGGAAGGGGACGACATCGTCATCGAGATCCAGGTGTCCGGAAACGAAGCCTTCACCGACGTCATCGCGGCTGATGATATCGCCCAAGCCACCGGCAACACGACCGCGTGGACCTACGCGGGCGAGGCCCTCGACGAAGACACCCTTTACTACTGGCACGCCCGGGCCTGCGACGCGGACGCATGCAGCGCTTTCATGGACCCCATCGGGTTCTTCTTCGTCAACGCGGAGAACGCCCCACCCGTCGCACCGGTGCTGGATCTGCCGGCCGACGGCGCCAACGTCGGATCGCTGCGGCCCGCCCTCAGCGTGGATCTCACCGCTTACAGCGACGGCACCGACCGCTATGACACCCACAACTACCAGCTGATGGTGTCCTCCGACGGCAGCTTCAGCCAGGCGAGCCTGGTCGTCGACCAGACCTTCAATTGCGCGGCAGGCGGCGAGCCAGACACCTGGCAGGTGACGCCCACCGCTGATCTGACGGAGGGCGCCACCTACTACTGGCGGGTGGCCTACGGCGACGACGGCGGCGGCGGCTTCCATACCGCCTTCAGCGCCCAGACCGCCGTCCGTACCTTCACGGTCAACGCCAGCACCGATGCCCCCGCGGCACCCACCGAGCTGAACCCCGGCGGCGGCATCGATGTCTCCGCCCTGCCGGTGACGCTGAGCTTCGTGAACAACGGCGACCCGGACAGCCCTGTGCTCGATTTTGAAGTGACCCTCTCCACTGCATCCGGTGCGGCGTTCGAGGAGAACATCGTCCAGACCATTCCCATCTTGGACGTGGATCGGAATCAATCGGCGGTTTCGGTGCAGGTGGCGGATCTCACCGAAAACCATCGCTATTACTGGCGGGTGAGCGTAACCGACACCGACGGCAACGCGTCCGCTTCGGCCACTGCAGACTTCCGCCTCAACACCGACAACGACCCGCCGGGAACCCCCGTGGCGATCCAGCCCGCGGACGACGCGGTGTGGTCCACCTACGCCCCCACCTTCATTGTCCAGGTCCAGGGCGACAGCGAGGGCGACCCGATCTATTGCCTCTTCGAGGTCTTCGAAGAAGATGGCGACTTGATCACCGCCAGCCAGCGCACGGCCGGCAGCACTTCCGATGACGCCTCCGACACCTACACCTGCGCCTGGCGTCTCAACAGCACCGATCTGTCGAACGACACCACCTACCGCTGGGTCGCCACGGCCTTCGACGGCACCGGAGAAGCCGCCGCCTACGCCGCCGCCGCCTTCCACTTCACCACCGGCGTCAACTTCTATCAGCCCACGGCCCCGACCCTCAACAACCCTTACAGCGGCGGCACGGTCCGGGATCTGAAGCCCGCCCTGAGCGTCTTCCGCTCCATGGACGACGACGGCGACAACCTCAGCTACCAGTTCGAACTCTACCCTTGCGCCAACCTGAGCTGCCGGACGATTGCCCTTGCCGAACCGGTGGAGCGAGTTCAGACGGTGGAGGCCGTTCCGGTCTCCCCCCTGGCAGAGGATCAGACCTACTACTGGCGGGTGCGGGCCATGGATCGGGAGGATAGCAACGAGGGCCATGCCAGTGCCTGGATGCCCACGGCCAGTTTCAGCGTGAACAGCGACGGACCGGCGGCCTCCTTCGATGCCCAGATCGATCTCTCCCGGATCGCCGCGTACGATGCGGAAGAGACTCAGATCTTCACGGTGACTGCCAGCGGAGAGCAAGACATGGTGGGTGTGCAGGTCGCCATCCCCGCGGGCGCCATCCCCGCGGCCGGTGGCGACATCAACCTGCAGATCGGCCACGCCACCCGCGCGCCGGCATTGCCCATCGGCAAGGATGCCGTGGGACCGGTGGTGTTCCTGGCGCCCGAAGGGTTCCAGTTCGACCAGGCGGTCACCGTGCGCATTCCCGTGGTACCGCCCGGCGACGACGATCCCGAAGGCCTATTGGTGCTGACCTATGACGCCGAAACGCGAGAATGGACCGAGGTGGATGGCGATCTCGAAGAAAACGGTATGACCATGGCCTTCCGGGTAAGGCACTTCTCGCTCTATACCCTGGCCCTTGACGATCCCATCACCCCCGGTGGCGATGACGACCCCAGCGGCGGTGGTGGCGGCGGAGGCGGCTGCTTCATCGGATCCCTGGCGGAGTAGAGCCTATCCAGCGCATGTCATCCGAGAGCCTGGAACGATCACTACGATGGTTCCAGGTTTTTTCAACCCTCAACCGAAAATTAATCTACTCCTCATCGAAACGAAACATAGGCCTGTTATTCTTTACCCAGATGAAGAACGGACATCTCGTTAACGATAAGCAGTGAACGCAGGCCCATCACGGGCAATCGAATAGCCAATTTTTAATGGGATTCTAATCAACCACTAGCAAAGAACCGGTAAACAGCACTCCGAGATCGCGCGTCAGTAGCCCGGAGCGCCGAAACAATCCGATAGACAATTTGCCATTTTGACATAGTAGTTCAGGGTACTTCGCTGACTTGTCCCAAGAAACAGGAAGCCCGGATCGAGAACCTACGGTTCCAGATCCGGGCTTTTTTTATGGCCTCCGCGACCAGAATGGCCGCAGCGATCGGCGAAACCAGATCCGCGGCACTCGCCGGAGGGCGAAAACCAGAGGAGCGCCGGCCTAAAAAGAGTTTGGAACCAGACCATCGGGAAGGGAGGTGAGTCGATAGAACAGGAGAGGATAGAATATCCACGATCTACGCTTCGCAGAAAACGTTTATAGAACAAATTGCTTTCGTTTATCGCCAAATACTACCAAGGAGGAATGTTTCCATGAAAAAGATCGCACTCATTTTGACAGCGTTGCTCGTCTTCGGCGCCGGCCAGGCCATGGCCTCTTTCGACAGCAACACCCTGATCATGAACGTGTACAACAACACCAGCACCACCGGCGACCTCGAGTACGGCCTTGACACCGGTTTTGATCTTAGCACCGTCGATTGGAGCGGCACTGTGAATTACACGGTCGAGACCGGGCTCAGCACCGACCTTTTCGACCTCGCCACCTGGTCCGATCTTCAGTTCGGCTTGTGGGGCCGCAACACCACGACCAGCTACTATGGCCAGATGTACTTCATGTCCAGCGACGTCAATGCAGTTGGCAACGGCACTCAGATCTCCTCGTTCAACACCGCGAGCGGGGCCATCAAAAGAAAATACGACGACGTTGATACGGACAATGATGGTGTTGCCATGTTCACCAACAACCTGAACCAAGGCGCCTACGACAATGCGATGAACCAGAACATCGCCCCCGGCCGCTACAACGGATTGAACGGCACGAACCCGGTCTCCAATGGCGAAGCCAACCTGGCCGACTTAGCGGATGCCGACGGCGTGGTGACCATGTACCTCTTCGGTTACCACCGCACCGGCTTTATCGGTGCCGGCAACGACATTATCGGCAGCATGGACATCGCCGGCGACCTGAACCACAATGTTCTGGCCATCGTCACCCTGGATGCCGACGGCACCCTGACCATCACCAACTCCCAGGTGCCCGTCCCCGGCGCCATTTGGCTGCTCGGCTCCGGCCTGCTGGGATTGGTCGGCCTTCGTCGTAAGAACGCTTAATTCAACCTGAGCTGGCTTTGCTTCACTGTTGTGATCCCTATCAAAAACGATCCTATATTAAAGAAGGAGAAAAACCATGTTAAAGAAGATCCTCAAAGGCGCCCTGATCGGTGCCGGCCTCCTGGCCCTGACCGCCACGGCCCAGGCCGACGTGGACATCAACATCTACGGCGCCTCCGCCCAGTATCTCTTCTGGAATGACGCCGCCGACAACATGCTGGCCGCCAAGGGCTGTACCGCCATTAGCCAGGCCGCGCGCACCGACGGCAAGCACGGCATCACCCAAGGTACCTGCCCCGGCTACGGCACCGTGCGCGTCCGCTACAGCGCCAAGGCCTCTTACGACAGCATGTACGCCTGCACCGGCACGGCCCTTCCCGCCAGTCTCGGCACCACGGGCTGCGAACCCAACAACCGCCAGCGCCAAATGGCCTCCTCGGTCACCACCCCCAACACCTTGAGCTGCCAGACGGTCACCATCGGTGCCTCCGACGTCGGCGCTGACATTTTCGAAGGCATGTACTCCGAAGGCCAGTTGAACGGGCATCTCGGTGGCGGCTATGTAACGCGCGAAATGCCGAATTCTCTGCCCCGCCCGACCGTGCTCGGCCAGCCCGTGGTTGTACCCTTCGCCTTCTTCGTCAACAACACAGCCCTGCCTAGCATGACCAACCTGACCCACACCATGGCCGGTGTGATCTTCTCCGGCACCCAGAGTCTGTGGAGCGACTTTGCCGGCGGCAGCGGCACGGGTGGAACCGCCCAGTATCCGAACAAGTATGTCATCGCCTGCCTGCGTCACGCCGGTTCCGGCACCCATGCCACCCTGAAATCCCTCATGCCGTGCAACGGCGGCTACTCGTTGGCCTCGGTTGAAAGTGCCCCCATCCTCTACTTCTACGAAGGTTCTTCCCAGATGATGAGAGGCGTTTATGAAAACGCCGGCCAGCCCACAAGCGACTTCGCCGCCATCGGTTATGCCGATGCCGACCAGTGCGGCGACAGCGGCCTGTGCACCTCCGGCGGCGGCGCCCGCATGGTCGCCTACGAAGGCGCCATGCCCACCAAGAGCAACATCGCCAACTGCATCTATAAATTCTGGGCCAAACAGCAGCTCTTCGACTGTGCGGATACCCCCGATCAGGATTACTGGTTGGCCAACCTGCTGGCCTTCGCCTCCGACGCGGACAACATGCCTACCGGCAAGACCGCCTGGTGGCCGGCTGCCAGCGAAATGCGCTGCGACAAGGCCACCGATTGCAGCGTTATCGTTCCGACCAGTACTTCCGGCTGGGGCTTCTAATCGCCCGGTTGGAGTCGCCTGACACTTAAAGTCAAGGCAGTTACCGCAGTAAGATCCATCGAGGGCCTCCGGTGCACCATGCTGGAGGCCCTCTGCGTTCACCGTGCCACAAGTTTTGAACTGTCACTCATTCCTCTTTGCCGGCCCCTGTCATACGAGATTCCAAATATAGGCTCTGAGGCAAAACGTATGTGCCATCTCTTCGGATGCCCATCAATTTTTCAATGGAAGGTTACGAGAGATTGGATATGTCTGCACGGTGTATTGAGAATAATTCATGGCCGGATGCAACGAGGTAATGATCAAACAGTCCGGCGCATAAAGAGGACCATCGGCCCGCAATGATCGGAGGCTTTCATTTTTTCGGAGAAATGAAGAGCTGCGACCGGAAGGCGAAGAAAAGGAAGTGCACGGTTAGCGAATGGAAAGGTGCGCGCCAGGGGCCGGGAGCAACTGCATGCGCTCCCGGCGTGTTATGGATCGGACGCTACTTTCCGGCTGGAATCTGCCCCATCACCGGAATCCGGAAAGAGGGGATGGCCGGATTGTCTGTGGACAGGGTGATGAAATCGGCGATGACCCCCGGCGTTTGTCTGGTGCGGGATATCTCCAGTTCGTAGGCAAGCTGGTTCGGTCCGGCCGCCGTGGGAATCAGGGTGAAGGTGAAGTCGTTACCGTGCACCGCCCTGGCTTCTTTAACGGTGAAAGGATATTCCGGGTGGGGGCGGATATACACTCGGCAGGTGACGGGGGCGCCCGCCGGACCGGACAACTGGGCCTTGTCCGGAATGAGGGTCACGTAGCGCTCGACTCGAACCCGGAGGGCCGTTGTCACGCGCGGCTGGGTCGGATCGTTGGTGAGCACTTCGAAATACTTGACGATCTCCTGGCCGCCGGAGCCGGCCGTATCGATGCGGACGCCGATGCGGTCCCGGCCGCCGGCCGGGATCGGTCCCGGCACCGCGGTCACGGCACACCCCGGATCGGGCTGGACCCCGGCGACCACCAGCGGAGCCCCGCCCTGGTTTTCGATGTCGAAGCCGTAGGTGACGATCTCGCCTTCCATGACGGCGCCGAAGTGGTAGGCCGTCAATGGAAAGAAGGCTTTGGGCGGAGTGGCGTTCGGAGCCGCGGGCCGGCCGGCGGCGCCCCGGGAAGTGCCGCCGCATCCCGTTGTGACCATGGGAAAGCATACGAGGCAAATTACGGTCCAAATCAGCAGGGTGGCCTGTCCGCGGAAGAGAGCGTTTCTCCGGGGGTGTGGTTGCGGAATCGGTGCATGGATGTGGGTTCGTGAGGCAGGCATCTTGGGCTCCTTGGTTTGATTCGAGTAGCAAACATTTCTTCTCCGACCATCCGTAAAATGCTTCCCGCTATAGAGTCGCGACCCTGGATTGTCAAGGCTTTTGAAAAAGATCTGTTCCTAACAATTGCTTAATAGATACCTAACAATCGTATGAAATACACGCTCAGTTCAGCATCGAGCCCATGCATGGGCATCGCGCCAACGGGCCGATCGCATACGGCCATTCGAATAGTTAAAAAGAACGCTAAAAGGAGCTTTTTCATGAAAAGCTGTTCAATAAAACACCTGTTGCCATGGGTCGTTCTTCTGCTGTTTGTCCAGCCGCTGTGGGCCGCGGAAGTTGCCGGCGGAAAAAGCAGGGTCGTTCAAATCGGCGACAAATGCACCGTGGATTTCAGTTGCCGTTTGAAGGACGGCCGCGTGATCGCCACCACGCTCCCTTCGGTGGCCAGGGACCCCAAAGTCCCCAAATCGGATCTGTTTCTCGACCTGCAGGACTACCGCTCCACGACCCTCATGGCCGGCATGGACTCGGTCACCGCCGATCCCCAGTCGGCCAATATGCTGTTGGGCCGCCTGGACAAAAAACTCAGCGAAGCCATCGTGGGCCTGGAGACCGGTAAGCCCGCCCAACTGACACTTACCAGCGAAGCAATGGCCATGCCCGACGGTAGCGACGGCCTGGTACGCTTCAACATCGTAAGGGTGCGCCAGATCGAGCGCACCCTTTCCATGAAAATGTTCAAAGGTTTCAGCAAAGGAAAGGAACCTGCCGTGGGCATGGAGATCCAGCTCGAACCGCCGGGCGCCAAGTGGGGCGAGCCGGGCGGCCTGATGGGCCGCGTGACGGCCATCGAGGGGGACAAGGTGAAGGTCCAGTCCCTGGCCAAGCCCGGCGACACCCTCCAGACGCTCTATGGCCCGGCCAAAGTGGAGCGTTACCGCGACGACAACTTCATGGAGATCCGCCTGCAGCCCGAGGTGGGCCGGCTGGTGCGCTACGGCCACATGTTCGGGCGCGTCAGCAAGGTGGAGAGCGAGATCTTCATCGTGGACATGAACAATCCTTTCGGCGGCGAAACCCTCGCGTGCGAGACCCTCGTGAGCGCCGCCGATCCCGACAGCCCCGAAAAGAGAGAGCTGATGGCGCGCATGCGCGGCGAAATGGAGCAGAGCATGGAGCGCCAGATGGCCGCGGCCCGAGCCCAGGCTGAGGGCGAAAAGGCCGACGTCATCCAGGCGGGCGACCTGTTGCAGGCGCAGTATAAGATCGTCGATCCCCAGGGGAAAACCTGGTTCAGCCTCTTTCCCGAGGATGCCGCCGCCATGGCGCGTAAAAATGCCGCGGGCAACGAGCCCGACGTGTTGCCGCCATACTACCCGGTGGTGGCCGGCCGGCCCAGCGATGTACCCGGTCTCGACCTGGCCGTCATCGGCATGCGCAAAGGCGAGCGCAAGAAAGTGAGTCTACCCCCGGAAAAGGGGTTCGGCCAACGCGACCCCAAGTTGGTGGTGGCGTTCGAACGCTCCCGGCAAGTACCGCTGCAGAACACCCTGGAGCGGGCCCAATTCGAGCAGCAGTTCAGAACCAGCCCCAAGGTCGGCGACCTGGTGGATATGCTCCCCTTCGGCCGGGCCAGGATTCTGCAGGCCACGGCCCAGGAGGTCACTTTAGAGCTGCAACCCGAAAACAAGAAACAGGAGCAGCCCTTCGGCACCGGCGTGGTGACGGTGGACCAAGGCAACGCCGTTTACACCCTGACCCCCCGCATCGGCGCCGCCTATCCCTTCGAAGGCAAGACCGGCACCATCGTCACCAGCGACGAGAAGAACTTCAGCGTGGACTTCAACCATCCCCTGGCCGAAAAGAGCATCACCCTGGAGATCGCGGTGCAGGATTTCCGGAAAGCCTCGGCCGTGGGCAAGCCGCTGCACTGGGTGGAGGACTTGAAAGAGGCCGCCGGTATCGCCCAGCGGGAGGACAAGCCCGTGGCCGTGGTGCTGTACGCGGACTGGTGTTCATGGTGCAAACGGCTCTTCGGCGAGACCCTCGCCGATCCGGTGATCACCGCCATGGGGGATCAATTCGTGTGGGTCAAGCTCAACTCGGACAAACAGCAGGAGTACAAAGCCCGCTTCGGGCAGCAGGGCTTCCCCATGATGGTGGTGCTGGACAAGAAGGGCCAGGTGATCGAAAAACGCGAAGGCTTCCAGCAGGTCTATCCGCTTTGGAAGAGCTTGTGGCGCGTCCTTGAAGGCCAGAATAGTTGAAACGAAAGCATTCGAAAGAGATAGGGCTTAAACAAGGAGCGCGTGTGAAGATGCCCGATAATTTGGAGGTTCCCTGCCGGGCGGACAGGCCCTGGCTGACCCTGACCGCCGGCCTGATGGCCTTGCTGTTGCTGTGGCCGGCGCCGTTCGGCCGGGCCGACCAGCCCCAGGAAGAGGAGCTGCGTTTCGCCATCCACAGTTTCGAGATCAACGGCAACACCATCTTCAGCGACGAGGTGCTGCTGCCGATGCTGGCGGAGTTCGTCGGCCCGGACAAGACCGCCGGGGAGGTGGAAAAGGCCCGGGCGCGCATCGAAAAGTACTACCACGAAAAGGGATATCCCACGGTGCTGGCCAACATTCCGGAGCAGAGCGTCAGTACCGGCGTGGTGACCCTGGAGGTGATCGAAAGCACCATCCGCCGGGTGCGCGTCACCGGCAACCGGTACTACACCATGGAAAAGATCCTCACCATGACCCCTTCGCTGCTGCCGGGCACGGTGCTTTACCTGCCCAACCTGCAGACCGAGCTGACCCGGCTCAACCGCCACCCGGACCTGAAGGTGGCCCCCACGCTCTCGCCGGGCAAGGAGCTGGGCACCATCGACGTGGAGCTCAAGGTTGCCGACAAGCTGCCCCTGCACGGCAGCCTCGAGCTGAACAACCGTAGCAGCCACGACACCACCGATCTGCGGCTCAACGGAATGCTCAAATACGACAACCTCTGGCAGCGCGACCATTCGGCCAGTCTGCAAGTCCAGACCTCGCCCGAAGATACCCGGGAAGTTCAGGCCTACGCCGGCTCCTATGTCCTGGCCCCCTTCTGGAACGACGAGCACGTGCTCGCTCTTTACGGCATTTACTCCGACAGCGCCAACGCCTTCGGCGAAGGCTTCCAGACCACGGGCCAGGGCTACATCTTCGGCCTGCGCAACGTCATGCCCCTGGGCGGCGGCGCCCGGTTCTACCACAACGTCACCCTGGGCATCGACTACAAGGATTTCGACGAGTGGGTGGGGTTCGATGAAGGCAGCCAGGAGGATATCACCACCCCGATAAAATACCTGCCGCTCTCCCTCGGCTACGGCGCGGTGCAGATGGACACCCGCGGCACCACCGAAATCACCCTGGGTCTCAATCTGCTGCCCCGCGGCCTGGTCTCCGACCGGGACGAATTCGAAGACAAACGCTATGCCAGCAGCGCCAACTATGTCTATGCCACCCTCAACGCCCAGCGCATCCAACACCTGGGAGCCGGCTGGGACGGCGTGCTCCAGGTCGAGGGGCAATTGGCCGACCAACCCCTGATCTCCAACGAACAGTTCAACGCCGGCGGTATGAACAGCGTGAACGGCTACAAGGAGAGCGAGGTGAGCGGCGACAACGCCCTGCGCCTCCGCGTCGAACTGGCGACCCCCGATCTTTGGGATGCGCTCAGCGACAGGAAAACCATGGACATGCGACTGCATGGCTATTACGACTTCGCCCGGCTGTGGCTCATCGACTCACTGCCCGGCGAGCAGAGCGGTCAGACTCTGCAAGGGGTGGGCGCCGGGCTGAGCGGCGCCGTGGGGCAGTACTTCGATTGGGCGCTCCAGTGGGGCATGGCCCTGGAGGATACGGAGCGGACCGAGGCGGAAGAACATTTGGTGTACTTCTTCGCCAAAGCGAAATTCTAATAGAAGAAAGTAGAAGAAAGCGGGGGGGTAGGCCATGTCGATACCGAAAAAGACAACCGCCAAGCGTATCGTTGTCTGGGGGCTGGTGCTTCACCTCATGCTGCCGCCATTGCCGGCCCTGGCCGATGTGTATGTCCCCGGCAAGGGCCTGTATAAGACCGCCGTGACCCCGCCCGCCGCCAACGCCCTGCCCCAGCCGCGCAATATCGGCGCCGACCAGGCCGTGCTGGAAAAGCCCGGCAACAACAAGCTGGTGGTGCACCAGAAGAAGGACAAGGCCATCCTCGAGTGGAACTCCTTTAACATCGGCGCCGACGCCTGGACCCACTTCGACCAGCAGGGCCGCACCGACTGGTCGGCCTTGAACCGCATCTACGACCAGAACCCCTCCCTGATCTTCGGGCGGCTCAGCGCCGACGGCAAGGTGTTCCTGATCAACCAGAACGGCATGATCTTCGGGCCCAATGCCAAGATTCAGACCCACGACCTGGTGGCCTCGGCCCTGGACATCGACGACGCGGACTTTCTCCAGGACAATCTCAAGTTCAAGCAGCGCGACTACATCGATGGCGGCCAGGCCATCGCCGGCGCCGACGATAAGCTGGTGGAGAACCAGGGCGCGATCACCGTGGACCGCAACGGCACGGTCACCCTGCTGGGGCCCAAGGTGAAGAACAGCGGCACCATCGACGCCCCGGCCGGCCGCGTGGAGCTGGCCGCCGCCCGGGAGATCGCCATCGACAAGCGCGAGATCAGCGGCACGCCCGTCACCACCGGGACGACCGCCAATCCCAACACGGCCACCAACCAGAAGGGCGCCATGATCAGCGCCGACGGCGGCGTGGTAGAGATGTGGGGCGAGGTGGTCAACCAGGAGGGGGTGATCCGTTCGGTGGCGGCCGTGGACAACGGCGGCGATATCCGTCTCAAAGCCACCCAGCGGGTGAGCACCGGGGCCGACAGCCGCACCATCTGCCCCATCACCGATTCCACCGAAAAGCTCAACGAAAGCTTCGACAAGAGCAACGGCGCCATCACCGTCAGCGCGCCCCTCATCGAACACAAGGGGTACATGGCCGCTCCCTCGGGCGCCGTGACCTTCACCGCCGCCATTCCCAAGGGAAGCAGCTCGGGCGACATCTTTTCCGGGTCGTCCGGCGGATCGTCCGGCACCGGCTCCGAGACCGAAGCTGAGAATGGCCAGACCCCGCGCATCCTGCTGCACAGCGGCAGCGTCATCGACGTGAGCGGCGAGACGGTAGATCTCACGGCCCAGGACCGGGTGGCCAGCATGCAGCTCAACAGCGTCCAACTCCGGGACGATCAGGGCCAGAAGAGCGGGACCCTCAAGGGCCAGACCATCTCTTTCGACACCCGCACGGGCACGGCCATCGGCAACAACGCCGACGCCATCAAGACCCACCCCCAGAACGCCAAGCAGAAGAACGTGGACGGCGGCAGTATCCTCATGCAGGCCCACGAGGGCGAGATTATCCAGAAGCAGGGTGCCAGCCTCAACCTCAAAGGCGGCCAGATCAATTACGCCGGCGGCCTGGTGGCGACCACCCGGCTCGTCTCGGGTCGCCAGGTGTTCGACGTCAGCGACGCCCCCCAGTGGCGTACCTACGACCGCATCCTGGGCAGCTACGAGAAGCGCTACGACCGCTTCGGCGTGGTGAAGAGCTTTGCCGACGGACCCTATGAAGGCGGCGGCACCATCCTGCGGGGCCACTACTCGGCAGCCTACTCCCAGGGCGGTAACGCCGGCTCGCTGACCCTTGAGGGCCGGCGCGTGGTCCTGGACGGCTCGCTGGACACCTCGGTCTTCGTGGGGGCGTACCAGACCCGGAAGACCGAGCGGCTGGATGTCAATGATCAGAATTTAACCGACGGGCTGGCGCGGCCTGGTGGGGGCAAGTTGGTAATCGGGTATGATGAAACCACCGGCGCGAGCAAGGTGGATACTGGTGTCAGGGACCAGTACCTCAATGAAGCCATCATCGCGAACGAGTCATTGGCCTTGGACTCCGATTTCGGTCTCTATGATGCACTTCCCGAAGTCACTCGGCCTGGGGCGTTCAGCACCACAGCCTCTCTGATTCCAGTAGAAATGTTAAATGCTTCCGGCCTGGAGACAATCCAGATATTTGCCAATACCCGTATCGCTACTGAAGCCGGGGCACATGTGAAGCTCCCGGTGGGCTCTAAATTCACGGCCGCAGCCCGGAGTATAGAGCATCTGGGCACTTTGGAGGCATCGGGCGGTAGTGTGACCATGATCGCCTCGGCCAACAAAACCACTGTTGGAACATATGACGGTCTGCCGGAAGGCATCGTTTTAGGTGATCAAAGCGTGATCAGCGTTGCGGGCTTGGAGGCTGACTACCGCGGCGTGCTCGAAGATTATAATACACTACATCCTGAACAAAACGAGGGCGGCACGATCATCCTGAAAGATGTCAACTACGCCTCCACCCTCTATGCCGGTGTCGATGAGGAGCGCCAGGGCCAGGGCATCATCATGGCACAAGGGGCCAAGCTGGATGTTTCGGGGGGGTACACCATTTCCCCCGAAGGCAAGCTGAGCGCCGGCAGCGCCGGAACCCTGGAATTGGTCGGACCCACATTGTCCCTGGCCGGTGAGATCGCCGGCCGCTCGCTCTCCGGGGCAGACGGCGGCACCCTGAAACTGCATGCCGAAAACGTGGTCATTCGAGACGATGCGGCCGCTGCATCCGGTGGGTTCGCCGGTCTGATCCTGACGCCGGACGACCTGGCCGGCACAGGTTTCAGCACCTTGGAGATCGGCAGCCAGAACGATCTGGTGGTTGAGGAAGGGGTTGCGATCTCTCCCTCTTACACCAAAATGCTTCGTCCCGCGTCCAAAGGCCGGCTGCTGCAGGGATATTACAGCCAAGCGATTTTTACGCCCGCATCCCGACAGGATCAAAGCTATATAGAATTGCTGCCCGAGATGGTGGATGGATCCTCTATCTTCTTGAAAGCCGGCCAGACCATCTCCCCGGATCATATTAACTATAACCCCCCAGTGGATTCAAGGGTTGTGATCGCACAAAGTTCAAATCTTTCTGTGTCGCCTGGCGGAACCATTGCTCTTAGCGCGCCTGTGGTTGATATCGCCGGCTCGCTGCAAGCTCAGGCCGGAATAATTGAAGTAAATGCCTCCATCACAAAGAACTACGAGACCGATACCCTCAAAGCGATCACCCTGCGCGACGGCGCCCGCCTGGATGTCTCCGGCACCCTGATCCCTGACAGTGAAAGCAATGTGGCCGGCCTGCCGGCCACCTTCACCCCCCTGGATGCGGGCACAGTGACCTTGGCGACCGCCCAGGGGAGCATCGATGTGCGGCAGGGGGCGGTCATCGATCTTTCCGGCAGCCGGCCGGCCGATTACTACCTGCGCCGATCGGCCGGCACCGTCGGCACCGCCACCCAGGCCGGGGCGGCCGGCTCCCTCGACATTACCTACAGCGGCAGCCTGACCCTGGCCGGCACCATCAGCGCCGGGACCCACATGGCGAACCTGCAGGGCGCCGGCCTCACCATCTACCGCGACAATTCGGACAGCGCCGGGCTGAACGTCAGCGACTTGAACCTGGCGCAATTGCTGGAGAGCGGCTTCGACAGCCTCTCCCTGAGCAGCGACCATTCCCTGGTGTTCGACCAGGATTTGAACCTGGCCCTCGGCCGCTACCTCAGCCTGGATGCGCCGACCATCACGGCTACCGCCGATGTCGCCGTAAACCTTCAAGCGCCTTGGGTCGAGTTGACCAATACATCTAATTTGACCTCCTCCTCCGACCCGCAAACCGGCACCGCCGGCTTCACCCTCACCGCCCAGGGGACGGGGCAAAACAGCGGCAACGGTTGGCTTCAGGTCTCGGGCGACATCAGTTTCGACGGTTTCGCGTCGGTGACGTTGAACTCCGCCGGCGACCTGGCCCTGGCCGAGCGGAGCTACGACGCCGGATATTCCGGCGGCCTGACCACCGCCGCCACGATCCGCCTGGCCGCCGACCAGGTCTATCCCGGGATCGCCAGCGATTTTACCATCGCCGCCCCCGGGCGCATCGTCATCGATCGTCACGACACCACCCTGGCGGACAACGCCGTGGCCTACTCGGCCGGCGGCCGCCTGGTGCTCCAATCGGCCGAAATCCACAACTACGGCAGCCTGCTGGCCCCCGCAGGCGAAATTGTGCTGTGCAACGGCATCCAGACCCGCGTCGAAGACGGTGAGACGATCACCGAATACCTGAAGGCCGATCGGGTCTACCTGGCCCAGGGCAGCCGGATCTCCACCCTGGCGAGCGTCGAGGTCAATTACGGCACCCTGGCCGATGCCGAAGTGGAAAACTCGTGGCAGCTTACCAAGGGGACGACCTCCGTCGATGTCACAGCGGCCCCGGAAAAGAACCTGATCGTCAGCGCCGGCGAGATCATCCAGCGGGAGGAGGCCGAGATCGACGTCCGGGGCGGCGGCGGCATCTTCGCCTACGGCCAGACGGCCGGCGTGGAGGGCAGCGTCGACCCCCTGTCCAAAAGCGGCCGCCTGGTGATCCTGCCCGGAACCACGGCCCTCAATGGCGTTGCCGGTGAAGCGGTCTATCTCGAGGGCGGGGCCGGACTGGCCGCGGGGGTTTACACCATCCTGCCCGAAGCCTACGCCTTCCTGCCCGGCGCCATCGTCCTGGAAGAAAAGGGCGCCAGCAGCCTGGTGGGCCGGAGCGGCGGCACCATCGAGGGCTATGGCGTGGTTCAGGGATACCGCACGGTGGCGGGCACCGATCTGCGCAGCGGACGGCTTACCGACTACGCCGTGCGCTCGGCGGAAGCGGTGCTGGCCGAAGGCCATTACACCGTAGCCTCGTTTGAGGCCGGCGACGGCGGCAAGGTGCGGCTCAACGGGGACACCACCATTCTCTCCGGCACCTTCAGGGGCGAAGGGGCAGCCGGCTACCAGGGCGGCATTCTGGCCCTGGGCGGCGATAACATCGTTTTCAAGGACCAACTCGAGATCCTGGGTGCCGACTTCAATGCCCAATCGGTCATCGACCCCGGCCTTTCCGGCCTGCTCAATGTGGCCGCCACCGGTATCGAGCGCGGAGGCTTCGAGACGGTACGCATCGGCGAAGTAACCTACGACGAAGAGGCCGGCTACACCGGCACCCGTTCCATCACTGTCAGCGCCGGCACCCGACTGAGGGCCGAGAACCTGGAAATGGCGGCCATCGATTCCATCCGCATCGAGGGGGCCGATGGGCGGGAGACCGTGCTGCGGGCCGACGGCGAGCACGGCACTTTCCAGTTAACTTCCCGGGGCGAGGTGTATCTCGCCCAGGATGCCGAACTCCAGGCCGTCAGTGCCCTGGTTTTCGATGCCCCGGATTTGACCTTGGACGGCGGCCTCTCGGTGGACAACAGCACCATCGCCCTGCGCGGCGACCGGATCACTTTTGCCGACCGGAACGGTGCCGGCGGGGGCGGCGGCCTGACCATCACGCCCGAATTGTGGGAGAAGATCCGCGGCAACGAAACCATCGAGCTTTTGAGCCGCTCGGACGTGCGCTTCGACATCCAAAGCGAGGAGATTTCACGCTGGGCCGCCGACGACCTGCTGCGCATCGATGCGGCCCGCCTGGTCAATATCTCCGCGGAGCCGGCCGGCGTAACCCTGAGCGCCCGAACCATCCAGTTGCGCAACACCGCCGGCAGCCTCTCGGGCGAGGCCGCCGGCAGCGGCGGGACCCTGGCCCTTTCCGCCGAGAATATATCGGTGGGCCATGGCGACCTGGCCATCGACGGATTCCAAAGCGTGCGCATGACCGCGGTTGCCTCGGGCTCCGGCGGCACACCCGGCTACATCACCTTCCTCGGCAAGGGCGAATTGACCACCGGAGCATCCCTGTCCCTGACGGCCGATGCCGTACGCACCGATCTCTACCGCTGGCAGGAGACCGACGGCGACAGCCGCTTCGAAGCTGCCAATTTTTCCGTGGCGGCCGCCGGCGGGATCGCCATCGACCGTGGCAGTTTAAGCGCGGCTCTTCCCCAGGAGGCGTATGCGGGCCTGCCCGGCGCCCTACGCTTCTCCTCGGAAGGCGCGATCCGGGTGGCCGGCGCCGTCCTTATGCCGGCCGGCCAATTGAGCCTCACGGCCGCCAACGGCCTATCTGTCGATCAAGGGGCCGAAGTGTATCTGGCCGGCGACGACCGTTTCGCCGGCGGCACCTTGAAGTTGACCGGCACCGACAGCGGCAATGTGAGCATTGCGGCAGGGGCGGACGTCAACCTCGACGCCGGTGGACAGGGTGATGCCGGCAGCCTGGAGATCGAGGTGCAGAGCGGTGCCGTTTCCCTGGAGGGATCGTTGAGCGCGGCGGCCGATGGCGGCGACGGCGGCCGTTTTTCCATGAAAGCCCAGCGCATCGACAATCTGGACACCCTGCTGGGCGCCGTTCAGGGCGCGGGATTCACCCGCTCGGTGTCGATCAGCAGCAATGCCGGCGATTTGACCGTGGGCGCCGGCGCCCGGCGGGTGGCGCTCTCGGCCGAAGATATCCGTCTGGCGGCCGACGGCGGCGCACTGACCATCGCCAACGCCCAACTGACGGCGTCCGATGCCGACGGCGCGGGCGGTATCATCGAACTGCTGGCCGGCGGCGACCCGGACGATCCCGAATCAGGTACCACCGGCAACGTGGAGATCCGGGACGGCGCCCTCCTGACCACCGGAACCGGCGGTCGAATCGATGCGGCTGCGGCCAGGGGAACCGTCAACATAGAAGCCGGCTCCCGCCTGGACCTCCAGGGCGGCACGGCCCATTTTCGCGCCCGGCGCGACGGCAACGCCTTCGGGATGATCCTGGCCGGTGCCATCGACAATGCCGCCGCAGTGACTGCCGAGGCGGTGGCCATGTACGACGGCAGCGCCGACACAGCCGTCTATGACGGGGGTGATACGCTCACCGCGGCCAACGTCACCGCCGCCTTGGGAGAGGCCGATGACTTCATGACCGATACCACCTGGGCCGCCGCTGCCCGGGACAGCGCCGGGCAAGCGGTGAATGTGCGCTTGATTCCGGGGATCGAGTTCCAAAGCGACGGCGCCGTGACCATCAGCGGCGATGCCATCGATCTCAGCGGCCGGCGCTTCACCCGCGGCGACGACACTGTGGCCGGAACGCTCACGGTGCGGGCTGCCGACAATCTCGTCCTCGACACCCGCCTGATGGACAATACCGTCACCGCCGACAGCGCCGATAGCTGGGCACTTCACCTGGCCGCCGGCGCCGATCTGGACGCCGCAGACCGCTTCGCCACGATAGCAGGGCAGGAGGCGGTCACGCTGAGCCTGAACGAGGTGCTCTTTTCCTATGCCGGCGGCGTGGGCTTCGCCTCGTCCGGTGATGTGGACGCGGCCCCGAATTCACTCACCAGCCTGCCCAACCTGATCGCCAATACGCGCACCACCTACACCCTGGGAAGCTTCAGCGGGACGGTCTCCGGCGTGGTGGGCGGCGATCTGAACCTGGAAGGGGGCGTTATCGAGACCGCCACTGGCGACATCCGTCTGGCCGTGGGCGGCGATCTGAACTTCGGCGAGGATGGCGGCGCCATCCGCACCACGGGACGGCCCGCCGAAGGGGTTTCGACTCGATGGGTATGGACCTACGCAGACGGCGGCGCCATCGATATCAATGTCGGCGGTGCCATCGACGGCCAGAGTCTGCTGCGGGTCGCAACGGCGATCATTGCCGCCAGCCCCTGGGATGCCTATTCGAGGGACAGCAGTTTCGGAAGCACCGATACATCATACCACTACACGGCCGATTACACCGGCACCGGCGGCGCCACTCAAGGTATAGCTGCCATGGCCGGCGACGACGTGTCGGTGCAGGCCGGCGGCGACATCGCCTGCCAGGTAGGCACCTTCGGCACGGCCGAGCAAGGCGGCGGCGATCTGACAGTCTACTCCGGCAGCGACATCACCGGCCGCTACCTGGTGCGTGAGGGGCAGGCCGACCTGACCGCTTTGGGCAATATCGGCCTGGGCGCTCGGCGCACCACCCTGGAGCTGTGTGCAGTGGGCGAAGCCAATGCTCTGGCACTGGGCGGTGTGGAATTGGACGGCATCCTCAATCCCACGCTTTTCGCGCAAGCTACTTCACAGGGCCAGAGCGTTGATAACGCAGGACGGTATTTGTCCTATGCACAGACGAGTGGGGTGAATATCGTTTCCGTGGAGGGAAGCATCGGTCTATTGGGCAATTACGGATATTACCGCGAAAACTACCAGAACAATAGTGAACGGGAATTGATTCTACCCCCCAGCCTGGCACTCGACGCCGGCGGCGACATTCTCATCGGCGCGCTCTTTAAAATGGTGCCTTCTTCCCAGGGCAACCTGAGCCTGGTGGCCGGCGGCGATGTTAAGGGCGCCGATATCATTTTGCAGGACATAGTCGGCGGCATCGACATGGTGGACTGGGATCCGGCGGAAATCGAGGATCTCTATGCCCCCGGCGCGAACATTGCCGGTCTATTAAAGACAGTTAAGGGGCGCACCTCCTCGCTGCATGCCGAAGACGCGGACCCGATCGTTATAGCGGCCGGCGGCAATATCGAAAACATCGCCTTCACCTTGCCCAAGCAGGCCCTGATCGCGGCCGGCGGCGATATCGTGGATATCCAGTACCTGGGCCAGCACACGGGCGACGACGATTTCTCCCTGATCCACGCCGGCGGCGACATCCGCCTGGGCGTCGATCCAGCTCTCAACAGCACGCTGAACGGTTTGACGACCCACAAAACCTTCATCACCCAGGGCGGCGCCGGGACCCTGCTGGTCCAGGCCGGCGGCGGCATTGACCTGGGCGCCTCCGATGGCATCACGGCCGTGGGCGACCAGGAGAATCTGGCCCTGGCCGAGCAGTCGGCCCTGCTGGCCGTGGTGGCCGGCTACGATCTTTTCAAGAGCTTCGGCGGCAACGATGCGCTGGATGATTTAAGCGGCGTAACGGCCGCCCTGTACGCCGACACCCTGGGCATCACATCGGGCCTCTCGGTGCTCTTCGACCAGATCCGCGATTCGGGCCGCACCTACAGCCAGTTGCTGGCCGACGGCAAGAAGGCCGAAGCCGAGGCTTTCGTGGCGCGCTTCCGGGAGGAGGTGCTTTACGACTACTTCGCCCTCCTGCCCGGCGATGCCGCCGAAGACCAGGGCGACATCAACATGGTCAACTCGAAGATCAAGACCGTGGACAGCTCCGAAGGCATTTTCATCGTGAGCGCCGGCGACATCAACGTGGGCCGCAGCACCCTGCCCAAAAAGGCGGCCGAAGGCCAGACCGAACCGCCCACCCGCGAATCGGGGATCTTCACAGAGGCGGGCGGCGGCATCAACGTCCTGACCCTTGGCAAGCAGCGGGCCGAGGACGGGCCGAGCCTGGGGGGGGACATCAATGTCAACGAGTCGCGCATCATGACCTTTCTGGGCGGAGACATCACCATCTGGGCCGACCAGGGGGACATCAACGCCGGCCGCGGCTCCAAGGGCGCCATCATCAAGGCCGAGGTCGAGTATGACCCCGAAACCGGCCTGAAGAAGTACAAGCCGCCGGTGCAGGGCAGCGGCATCCGTGCCCTGAGCTACGACCCCGACGGACCGGACGGTCCGAAGACTGCGGCTACGGCCGGCGACGGCTACATCTTTGCCCCCGAAGGCGAAATCGATGCCGGCGAAGCGGGTATCAGCGTGACCAACATCTTCCTGGCCGCCACCAAATACGCCAACGTGCAGAACATCGAAGTGGCCGGCCTCTCGGTGGGCATGCCGGTGATGGTCGACACCGGAGCCGGCATGGATGCCCTGGCCGGCTCCAGCGATGCCATCGCCGAGGTGATGGATTCCGGCGCCGAAAGCATCAGTGCCGGTGCCAAGGAGCGCATGGACAAGGCGATCCAGAGCCTGAACGAAAATCTGGTGAAGATTCTTAACGTAGAGGTCGTGAGCTTCGGCGACGCGGATGAAAATAAAGACAAGGATAAAAAAGATAAAGAGTAGGGGGGGGAGAAGTTTGAGCGCAGTGACACGGAGCAAACAATGGATTTGGGCGGTCGCGATCATGCTGCTGCTTGCGGCGGCCGGTCCGGCGCGGGCCGAGGGCTGGTGGAACGAGAAATGGCAGTATCGCAGCAAGATCGGCTTCGACGCGTCGCCCACCGGCGCCGACGTCAAGAGCAATCTCACCGATGTGCCGGTGCTGATCCGCCTGCATTCGGGTAACTTCAATTTCGCCAACACCAACGAAAAGGGCGATGACATCCGCTTCTTGGCGGCCGACGATCTGACCCTGCTCAAGCACCATATAGAGAAGTACGATCCCATCGACGAAGTCGGCTACATCTGGGTCAAGGTGCCCAGGCTCTCGGGGGGCGTGACCACCGATTTCGTCTGGATGTACTACGGCAGCAAGGAGGCTGTGGGCGGCCAGGACAGCGCCGGAACCTACGATGCCGGCCAGACGGCTGTCTACCATTTGGGCGAATTGGAAGGCGGACCCCGGGATGCCTCCTCGTTCAATCATCACATCACCGATTTTGCCGGCGGCCAGGGGCTGCCTTCGGTCATCGGCCTGGGCATGGCGTTCAGCGGCGGCGGCGACCATTTGACCATCGCCCCGACGCCCGCGCTGGCCTTTACCGATGCTTTTACTTTCTCCGCCTGGGTCCGCATCGCCCAGCCCCAGCAGGAAGCAATTCTCTTTCAGCGCCGGGGTCAGGGATCGAGCGCCATTGAAATCAGGGTGAACGGCACGCATGCATGCTTCCAGATCACCGACGCCGCCGGTCAGACCTTTCGCACCGAAGAGTGTCTCGATCTGCCCCTGGCGAGCTGGCATCATGTGGCCTTCACGGCCCGTTCCAACGAGCGCATGGGACTCTACATGGATGGTCTGGAGTTGTACTACATGAACCTGCCCATCCCTTTGCCGGCCGTGGACGGCCCCATCTCCATCGCGGCGGCGCCGGACGGCACGGGCGCCATCATCGGCGATCTGGACGAGATCCAGTTGGCCAATCTTGACCGGCCGGCCGATTGGGTGCGGGCCGCCTTCAAATCCCAGGGGGCCGAGGCGGCCCTGGTGAACGTCGGGCCGGCCGAGATGGGCGAAAGCGGCGGCGCCTTTACCGAGTTCTACCTGACCACCGTGCAGGTGGTGCGCCACATCAGTTTCGACGGCTGGGTTATTATCGGTACGCTTTTCCTGATGGGGGCGGCCAGTTGGGTCGTCTTCCTGAACAAGAGTTATACCCTCTGGCAGTCGGCCAGGGAGAACAAGTCGTTCGCGGCCGTCTTCGCTGCCATGAGCGATCCGCTGGCGGCCGATGATAAGGTCAACGGATATGCCAACTCCAATCTCTATCGGGTGTACAGCGGCGGCTGCCAGGTCTTCAAGACCGCGGAGGGCGTTGTCCGGTCCGGCGATGGCATGGAGATCAAAACCTTCAAAGCGGCTCTGGAGAAGTCCTACATCGAAGAGAGCAAACAGCTCAACGCCTGGATGTTGATGCTGACCATGGCCATCACCGGCGGCCCGTTCCTTGGGCTGCTGGGCACGGTGTGGGGCGTCATGAGCACTTTCGCCGCCATGGCCTCCGCCGGCGAAGCCAATATCGCCGCCATCGCACCGGGTATCGCCTCGGCCCTGGCCACCACCGTGGCGGGTTTGCTGGTGGCCATCCCGGCCCTTTTCGCTTACAACTACCTGCTCACCAACATCAAATCGATCACGGCCGACCTGACGGTTTTCATCGACCAATTCACCTTGAAAATAGAACGCGTCAAAGGCGGTGCCGCATGAGACGTGACCTTTTCGACCACAAGGGCATGGACGACATCAATGTCACGCCCCTGCTCGATCTGGCCTGGACCCTGCTGGTGGTCTTCGTTATCGCCGTGACCGCCTCGGTGCAGGGCATCAAGATCAACTTGCCCAAGGCCAGCGCGGCGCCCAGCTTGAGCAAGCCCCGCACCAAGGCCATCACGGTGATGGCCGACGGTCAGATCTACCTGGACGCCTACCCGGTGACCATGGCCGAGCTCGAGTCCCAACTGCGCCAGCACCAGGCCGTGGACCCGGATCTGCCGGTGGTGATCAAGGGCGATTCCAAGGCGTACTACCAGGGGGTGGTGGATATCCTCGATCTGCTCCAGCGCCTGGAGATCACGCAATTGGGCCTGGTGACGCAGAAACTGGTGAAATGAAAAGAAGGAGGCCCCCATGAACGCTTCCACCCGAAAGAAATCTTCCAAAGCGGTTTGGTCCATCCTGGCCGGAGTGGTCTTGGTAATGGCCGGGTTGGCATACAGCGCCATCCATCTGCTGTTGAACGACGACGGCCCGACGCGCCGGCGCCACGTTCAGATGGTGACGCTGGTCAAGCCGCCGCCGCCGATCGTCAAGGAGAAGCCTCCCGAACCGGAGATCCAGAAGAAAGAGGAGATCGTCGAGCCGGAGCAAGAACCGCCTCCCGAAGAGAACAACCAGAGCGACGAGCCGCCCCCTGGCCCGGATCTGGGCGTTGATGCCGACGGCAGCGGCAGCGGCGACACCTTCGGGTTGGTGGGTCGGAAGGGTGGGCAGGCCTTGATCGGAAGCGGCGGTGACCGGACCCTCATGCAGCGCTACGCCTGGTACACCCGTATGATCCAAGAAGAGATCCGCAAGAAGATCAACGAGCACATGGCTAGGAACGGCGGAATTCCCGAAGGTGAGCTCAAAGCCTTGATCGAGATCGTGCTGGACGCCCAGGGCCGGATCGTGGATTTCGAACTCCAGCAGTCTTCGGGGAACAGTCACATGGACGCGGCCCTCAAACAGACGCTGGCGGGTATCCGGGTCAACGAAGGGCCGCCCGAAGGCATGCCGCGCTCTATTCGTTTGAAGGTTTCCTCGAAAGGGTAAGCACCCGCAAGCGGATCGATATGCATTTATTACCAATTGAAAAGGATGGATTCTTCATATGAGAGGCAAGCAAGAAATCAAGTGGCACCAGTGGGCGGCAGTATTGCTGATCGCCCTCTCCATCTTCAGCGCCGCCCCGGTCACGGCCGAGCAGCCGGACAAGAAGGAGAGCGCCGGCACCGAGCAGATTATCGACTTGCTGCTGCAAAAAGGCATCATTACCCGCGAAGAGGCCGAGGCCTTGAAACAGCGTCCCGCCGAAGCCGGCGCGGTCGTCCCGAGATCCACGGTCAACGACGCCGAGACGCGCCAGAAGATCGAGCGTCTGGAAAAGAAATTGGACCAGCAGATCGACGACGTCCAAAGCAAGTCCCGCATCAACGCCCGGGAGATCGAACGTCTCGAAAAAGAGCGCATCGACAAGCTGGCCGAAGAGAACCGCAAGGCAGCATGGGCCCAGCGGCTGGCTTTCGACGGCGATATCCGCTTGCGCTATGAAAAGAGCTTTTTCGATGAGGAAAACAGCCCTGAAATTCTGGAACCGGACGATCTGGGCACTGTCCGCAACACCACCGAAGACAGGGAACGGCTGCGGGCCCGGGTGCGGTTGGGATTGAAGACCACCCTCGTCGATCCGCGTGATGTGAACGTGGGCAAGGTGGAGGCTGCCGTCCGTCTGGCCGCCGGCACCACCACCGATCCGGTCTCGACCAACGACACCATGGGCGATTACTTCAACAAAGACACCATCACCCTGGACCGGTACTATCTGAAGTGGATCTACTCGCCCCAGGAGACGGTGTGGGGCCGTATCCCTAAATTCAACCTAACCGGCGGCCGCATGCCCAATCCCTGGTTTTCTTCGGACCTGGTGTGGGACGACGATTTGAATTTCGAGGGCCTGGCGTTCAACTTCAAGACCGACACCCTGGACGAGAACGGCTGGCATATCTTCATGACCGGCGGGGCATTCCCGCTGCAGGAACTCGAATTGAGTTCCAACGACAAGTGGCTCTACGGCGGCCAGCTTGGCTTTGCGGCAGTTCCATTTTACGGGCTGCGCATGACGTTCGGCGCCGCCTACTACGACTATCGAAATATCCAGGCGGAACTAAACCCCGTGGTGGATGACGGGCAACCCAACTATTCACCCCCGCAATTCGTGCAGTATGGCAACACCATGGTCACCATCGATGAGGACAATACCACGGCTCTGGCGTCGGATTTCAATATCATCGATCTGAACGCCGAACTGGATTTCAACTACTTTTTTCCGGTGCATGTGATCCTGTCCGGCGGTTGGGTACGAAACATCGGGCTCGACCAGGATGAGCTGACCCGGCGTTATAGTCTGGATTTCCCGTTTCCCGAAGAGAACGAGGCGTATCGCTTCGGCCTCAAGGTGGGTTATCCGCGGATCATGAATTACGGCGAATGGAATGCATTCTGGGAGTACAAGCACATCGAACGCGATGCCGTGCTGGACGCCTTCAACGATTCGGATTTCCACCTGGGCGGCACCAACGCCAAGGGGTGGCTGGCCGGATTCGAGTTTGGGCTCTATCGCAACGTCTGGCTGCGTACCCGCTGGATCACCACGGATGAGGTAACGGGGGCCCAGTATGCGGTCGATACCTTACAATTCGATATCAATGCGCGTTTTTAGCCAGGGATAGGAAATGATACGTCTGCAACCCAGGTCCATGCGTGTGGCAGTAATGATCGTCTTGCTCGTTATCGGCTCACTGGGGTATTTGTGCCTCCAGCTCAAAGGCGAACGGGATCAAATGGCCGAAGCCGCCGAAAAGGCGGAGACCCGGCAGCGCCTGCTCGATCAGAAATACAAAGAAGAAAAGGCCCTCGGCGGGCGCCTGCAGCGCGAAAACCTGACCCTGAGCGGACAGGCGCGCCAGGCAAAGATGGATGCGGAGAAGTTCGAGAACGAAAACAAGCGCCTGCAGGACGAACGGGCGGGTATGGAAAGCAAAATTCAAGCCTGTGAAGGAGAAAAGGCACAGTTATCCGGCAAACTGGAAGAAGATCGAAGCGCCTACGAGCAGCTCGCCGAAAAGCAAAAAGAGACCAGCGGCCGGCTCGACGCCATGGAAGAAAAAAACACTGAGCTGCAGGCTGAAATCCAGGGCTTGAAATCGGACCTGAAGCAGGCCGCAAGTCAAAACAAGCGCTATTTCTCCAACAACCAGCGGCTCTCCGAGATCGCCAAGGCCCTGGTGGCACGCGTGGAAAAGAACGAATCGGGATCTTCGGTGCTGGTCAAAGAGCCATTGATCCAGTTCAAGAAGGTGGAGTTGGAAAATTTGTTGCAGGATTATCTCGACCGCATCGATGAAGCCAAGATCGTGCAATAATCCAGGTGGTCGCGAAGAAAGCCAAAGCCGCAAAAACCTCTCGATGCCCCCATGGGCAGGGGCGGGCATCGGCAGCCGAAGGCCGGCCCCTGGCTTTCACCCAAAAATTTCTTTTTGCAGCAGCGCTTCTTCTCGTTCCAGTTTCCCTGATTCCCGAAGATTACTACACGCCGCTCAACCAATGGACGGCCATGGCGTCGGGGCAGATCCTGCGTCTCCTGACAGCGGATGCGGTGGCGGTGAAGGGTAGCCACATCGCCTTGGGCGGTTTCCGGGTGCAGGTGATCGCCGAGTGCTCGGCGGTTCACCTGATTGCCCTGCTTTGTGCTTTCATATTCGCTTTTCCCGCGGATCGTCGGGAAAAATGGATCGGGTTGGGGGTCGGAAGTTTGCTGCTCCTCAGCATCAATGCCCTGCGCATCGCTTTGGTAACGCAGATCGGGCGTCACTTTCCGGATCGGTTCGAAGCGGTCCATATCTATTTCGGGCAGTTGGGCATGCTGGTGGCGATGGTGGGCCTCTGCCTGGGATGGTGCCACTGGGTCTCCGGGACGGGCCGTATGGATGGCCCCACCGGATTCGTCTTGCGCTTTTTGCTTTTCTCCGGCCCGCTTTTTCTTTTATGGGTGCCGCTCAACCGGTGGTATATGACCGCCGTAGATGGTTTAATCCGTTGGCTTTTCGGGCTGGCCGGCATTCGGCTGGTGATCCCCCAGGCGCATCATCTGTATTATCAGACCTTCAGTCTGGTCGCCCTGGTTGCTCTGCTGCTGGCGGTGCGGGGTGTGGCTTTCGGGCGGAGGCTGTGCTGGATCGGCTGCGGCCTGGGCCTTTGCACCCTTTTGCAGGTCGCCGTGCGGCTGTGCAACGTGGGGATCAGCGCTTTTCAGATCCAGTGGCTGGCACCCATCGGCCAGGTGGTTTACCAGGTCTGCGTCCATGGGCTGCCCCTGGTCGTGGGGCTGGTGTTTTTGGTGCGTCAGCGCGCCTTCGGCGGTGGAGAAGAAGGCCTTCGCCTCAGGCCGCCATTCCGTCATGGGTCAGGTAGACGCGCACGTTCTGCTTTTTAAAGGCGCAGTCCGCGCAGCAGAAGGATTGGTTGCGGGCTACGGCTTCGTTCAGGCACCAATCATAGCGCGGGCACAACACGTGACGCTCGTTTTGAAGTTCTTCGGACGTTTCTTCCGACAGGGTCCTGAAGCATGGTTTGCGTTCCATGGATGATTCCTCCATCTTCGTGGCGAACAGGTGGTTGAACGCCATTTCAAAAGCTCTCCCCGGGCCCAGAGCCGAATTGAAGGTTTTAAAATGACTTCTTTAGAGGACGGTAAATTTTTTCAGCCAAGGACAGGTGCACCTTAGCCATGGCGGTGGGGAGATGCAAGTTAGTTTTCGGTGGGGATTCTAACGCGAAGCAAAGAAAGGAGGTGACTCTGGCGGCTGGGCTGGAACCGCCAGAGTCCCGGAGGAGGGCTTGCGGGTACCCGCAGAAGGGGCCGGCAAGTACCACTTGAAGGAGGAGAAGCGTTGACGAATCGCACACATGAGCGTTTTATAGCACCTCAAGGTGACCGCAATATGATGCCAAGATTACCAGTTGGTAATCAAGGCGGCTGCCGGCCGCTGCGGCCGTGGGATCGCAGGCCACGTCGTTTTCTAATCGGATCATGACCAAACGCTAACATTTCTAGTCCAATTATGACGACCCATGCCCCGGGCGTGGTCGACGGATTATTTAAAAGAAATCGGCGAAAATAGCCGTTCCCGGATGGACACTTACTATTTGCGGAGGTGGTATGCGATTAAGCATTAACGGCGGTGTGGTCACCCTACTGATATCGATATCAATCCTGGCGATGGGTTGCTCGGAGGGAAGATCCGGGCGTGACGCCTTGCAGCAGGCCAAAACATTGATAGGCGCCTCGGAGGATGCGGCCGCCGTCCCGCTTCTGGAGCAGGTGATCGCCGGTCTGCCCAAAAACGGGCGGTCGGCGGCCGAAGCCTATGCGCTGCTGGGAGATATCGCAGCGCGTCGCGGCCAAACCGGCGATGCCATCCGGCTGCTGAACCAGTCCATGGCGCTGGACCCCGTCAACCGGCAAACGCGCATCTCTTTGGCCCAAAATTGCCTGGCCGCCAAACAATTCACCCAGGCGCGTACGGTCATCGACGGTTTGCTAAAGGACGAACCCCGCCAGGAACAGGCACTCTTGCTCGATGTCTCCCTTCATCTGGCCCTGCAGGAAGATCAAAAGGCGCAGTCCATCCTGGAGGAGATGCTCGCCGGGGGGGCGCACCCGCCCGAGGCCTATATCCTTCTGGCCACCATCGAAGCCAGGCAAAAGGATGCAGCGGGGGTGACGGATGTCCTGACCGCCGGGATTGAAAAGAACCCCAAGGCGGTCGCCTTGCACGCTCTGGCGGCGCGGCTGCACGGCCAGAACGGTAAAACCGAAGAGGCTGCCGCAGCACTGAAAAAAGTCATCGACCTGGAACCGGAAAAGATAGCGCATCCATTGACCCTGGCGGCCCTGTATTGGGACAACGGCCAAAAGGAGATGAGCGAGCCCCTGTTGCAAGCGTACCTGGAGGCCAAAGACCAGGTCAGTCAACGGCGTCTGGCCCTGGCCGAATTCTACCTGCAGCGTGGACAGAATGAAACGGCGGAGCATGTGCTCAAGGAGGGTATCGACATCGAGCCCCAATCCTTTGCCCTGCTGCAGGGGCTCAGTCAGTACTACCTGAAAACGGGGGATGCGCCGCGGGCCGTGGACCTGCTGGAAGGCTATCTCAAAGATACCGAAGGTAAACGTCTTTCGGATCTGCGCGATTGCCGGCTGGCCCTGGCCACCGCGCTTATCGGACAACAGCGGCTGATCGAGGCAGCCCGGTACATTCAAGAAGTGCTCGCGGTGGCGCCCGATCACCTCCAGGCCAATTTCTCGATGGGGCGCGTCTTTCTGAGCCAAGGCAAGGGAAACCAGGCCCTGGCGGCCTTTCAAAACGTCATCGCCCGCCGGCCCGAGGCCCTGGAAGCATACTTATACCTCGCCGAGACCCATGTCTTTATGGGAGATCAGTCCCAGGCCGCCGGCGTGCTGCAGCAGGGGTTGCGGATCGCACCCTCCGCCAAGGCGCTGCATGTGGCCCTGGCCAGAGCCCAGATCTCGCGCAGAGACTACAAAGCCGCCGAGGCGGCCTATGTCCAGGCCATGCGCCTCGATCCGGGGGATTTCAAGATCCAGGCCGAACTGGGCGATTTTTATCTGACCCTCAAGGAGACCGATCGAGCCGAGCGGGAGTATGCCGAGATCGTGAGCAAGTACCCGGCCGAACCCACCGGCTATCTCAAACTGTCCCGGCTCTATTTCCAGCGCCAGGACCCGGTCGCGGCCCTGGCCGAATTGCACCAGGGATACGCACGCAATCCGGGGTCGGCGGTGCTGCTGCAAGAGCTGGTGCTCACCCTGACAGCCGCCCAGCAGGCCGATGCGGCCTTGGCCATTTGCAGCCGGCGCCTGGCTCAAAACGACGGAGAAGCCTTTACCCACAACCTGCTGGGGCGCGTACTGGCCCATCAGGGCAAAGCCAAGGAAGCCGAAGCGGCTTTCCAGAAAGCCTCCGAGTTGGCGCCTCAGTGGCAGGATGCGGCCAACAACCTGGCCGCGCTCTACTTGAGCCAGAACCGCACGGAGGAGGCCGTAGGCAAGTTGGAAGGCGCCCTGCGCCAGAATGCCCGCAACCCGGCGGCTTACACCACGCTGGGGGCCCTGTATGAAAAGTCGGAACAATATCCTAAGGCCATCGACATCTACGAGCAAGCCTTGGCGAATGTGCCCGCCTCTTGGGAAAGCGCCCAGCGCCTGGCTTTTCTGCTGTGCGAATTCAGCAAGGGCCCCCAGGACTTGGATCGGGCCCTGCAATTGGCGGCCCATGCGTATCAAAACAATCCGGGCCGCCCGGATTTGCTCGATACCCTGGCCTGGATCTACTACCACAAAGGCGAGTATGGACGCGCCTTGTCGATTCTTCAGCCGCTCACCCAACAACTGCCCGAGGAAGCCCTGCCGAACTATCATCTCGGGATGACGCTGCTCAAATCCGGTCAAACCCAGGAGGCCCGTGAACGCCTGGAAGCGGCCGTGAAGAGTAAAACCGCCTTCATCGGGCGCACCGCGGCCGAACAGGCGCTGGCATCGCTTAAAAGGGCAGGTTGAAGCAATCGGACCGCATCACAGAGGATGCACGGGGCGTGCTCATCGATTTTTAATGGCGTTCTCATGATTCGGAAATTCTTTGGGTTTAAAAAGTCGGACGTTGGGTGGCGATGTGCAGGTCAAGATTTCCAATACCACCGCGTTCGAAAGGAGCAGCATGAAGACAGACAATGTTATCAGTCTCAGTGACCGGCTCAACCAAAGATGGGTTCAGCAAGTGCGGCGTAGGCAGCAGATACGCGAACAGTACAATGCCGACAAGATTCCGGTGCTGTGCAAGTGCCCCAAATGCGAAAAAGAGCACGAATCCTACCTGAAATGGTCGGGCCGCGGCAAACCGCGCGTCTTTTGCCCCGCATGTCGCCCCATCGCCGCCACCATATGCAGCATGGCCTTGACGCAGTTCGGAAGCGTCAGCTCCAAATCGGTTCGCCATGGCGCCTACCAGGGGTTCGAATAGCACCATCTCACCTGGGTTATCCGAAGACCGGCGGGTTCTGGGGTGCGCGTGCATCTTTTCTTCTGGGCCAAACGCATGGTTATGACGACTTTTTTGCCCGCGCCCGAACAAACAACGGCTCCCCGGAACCCGCTCGTCCTTTTCTAACTTTCACATCATCAAACGCTAACACGCGCCGCCTAAAACCCTATGCAACTTGGCGAGACGCCAATTTCCTTCCCGAAGCAGAAAACATCGGTATGTGCCGACCGTCGTTCGCGGTCAAGGCCTGTTTGGGCCATACCGGCATCGGGTAATGGAATGCACCAGGCGGAGCTATATCTTTAAGGATGAGCAGCAATGGCTACCCTGAATATCCTGGTTACCGGTGGATGCGGTTATATCGGCACGCACGTGGTCAAGGCCCTGCTGGCCGCCGGTCATCATCCCATCATCATCGACAATCTCTCCGGCGGCCACAGTCATTTGCTTCCGGGCGGCGAATTTTTCAAATGCGACATCCAGGACCGCTGGTCGCTGGACCAGATCTTTATCACCCACCGGATCGACGCCGTCATGCATTTCGCCGGATTCATCGAAGTGGCCGAATCGGCACGCAACCCTATAAAGTACTACCGCAACAATGTCGCGGCGACGGCCAGCCTTTTCGATGCCATGGTGGCCTACGGCATTCGACGCTGCATCTTCTCGTCTTCGGCCGCCGTTTACGGCGAACCGCTATCTCCGCGCATCGATGAAGGGCATCCCCTGCGGCCCACGAGCCCGTACGGGGAAACCAAGCGCTGCGTGGAAAACATGCTTAGCGCCTGTGACCAGGCCCATGGGCTCAAATCCATCTGCCTGAGGTATTTTAACGCGGCCGGAGCGGATGAAAGCGCCACCATCGGCGAACGCCACAACCCGGAATCCCACCTGATTCCGTTGATTTTGCAGGCCGCCGGAGGAGAACGGGACCACATCCGTATCTTCGGCACCGATTACCCAACCCAGGACGGCACCTGCGTGCGCGACTATGTGCATGTCAACGACTTGGCGAGCGCCCACCTGCTCAGCCTCGAACACCTGATTCGCGGGGGCGACAGCGATATCTTCAACGTCGGCAATAGCCAAGGCTACTCGGTGCGTCAGGTCATCGAGACCGCCGCCACCGTCACCGGCCGACCCATCAAAGTGATTGAAGATGCCCGGCGCCCCGGCGATCCGGCGGTATTGGTCGCCGACGCCAACAAGATTAGAACGCGACTGGGATGGACGCCGCAATATGAAGATTTGACGCGCATCATTCGAACCGCATGGAATTGGCACCAGATATCCGAATCGGCAAAGCCGCTGGCGGCGTACGCCTGAAGTGAAAAACCCCTTTACATTGCCGGCGAAAGGATACGGCGGAGAATGAGGCCTTGGTTGCCTATCGTCGCGGCGCTGCTGGCGGTTTCGCCTGCTTTCACGGAAGCGTCCCAATTGCCGGTCTTCCCAGGAGCCGAAGGGTTCGGCGTCTACACCCCCGCGGGGCGCGGCGGCGTGATCTATCGGGTCACCAATTTGAAGGCTGCGGGCCCGGGATCGTTGGCCTGGGCCATTTCAGACCGGCGCCCCCGAACCATCATTTTCGATGTGGGCGGAATCATCGATATATCTGAACTTGGGCCTTGGGGGTTGATCATTAAAAAACCTTTCGTAACCATCGCGGGTCAAACCGCCCCCTGGCCGGGCATCACCATTAAGGGCGGGCCGTTGATTATCGAAACCCACGATGTCTTGATCCAGCACCTGCGCGTGAGGCCAGGTGATGAGAAGGGGTCCGGGTGCGCCAGGGGGCCGGATAATTGTGACGCCCTGGCCATCGTCGACCTCAATGATGAACGTGACGTTTACAACGTCGTGATCGATCACTGCTCGTTCAGCTGGGCCATCGACGAAGTGGTCTCCGCATGGTATCCAGGGGTGCACGATGTGACCATCAGCAACTGCATCATCAGTGAAGCCTTGAATGCCTCGCTGCACCCCAAAGGCGAGCATGGGTTTGGGGTCATTATGGGGAAGCATGTTAAAAATGTCGCTCTGATCCGCAACTTGATGGCGCACAACAATCAGCGTAATCCACTCTTGTGCGCGGGATCGGAGGCGATCGTGCTCAATAACGTAGTCTACAACTGCAGGATTGCGACCAGCCAAGCCGACGGCGTGAAGGCCTCCATTGTCGGCAACGTCTACCTTGAAGGGCCGGACACCCGGCACCTGAGACCGATCTACTTTTCGGATAAGGATGGCGGCGCCGGAACCTACGTGCGCGATAACCTGTTGCTGAGTCGCGGCGAAAAAAATGTGGACCTTATCAACCCGCCGACCCTTACGCGATCCCAACAGCCTCCTGTCTGGACATCGCCCTTAACCGTTATAGATTCAAACGCCGCCGAGTCTCACGTGCTCGATAACTGCGGGGCGACGCCTTTTGCGCGGGATGCAGTGGACAGGCGGGTGATATCAAGCGTCAGAACGCGCACCGGCAAAATCATCGACTCCCAGAGAGAGGTAGGGGGGTGGGGCGTGGCCGGTCCAACGCAAAGAGTATCCACGCTTCCGAACCATACCAACGAAGACGAGGATGGAGACGGCTACACGAATCTGGAAGAGTGGCTGCATGCATGCGCCGCCGGGTCTTGCGGGCATTCATCAGCAGGGGTCGGATCGAACTGACACGGCGATAGGTGCTTAGCGGGCCAATGCTTCACTGGGGCGTATACTTCATCATCGTTTCGGTTGTCTTCCGCACTTTGGGGACCATCGATATCGGCGGGTTCACGCTAAATCAGTCCGTTATCATCCTCTTGCTTTTAGCGGCGATTCCTTATCGGTTGATCAAAGAGAGGCGTTTTTACAGATTCGCAACGCTGGACCTCGCTCTGGTCATCTTCGGAATCTATTTGTGGCTCTCCAACTACCTGGTCAGCCCCGACCCATCCTGGGGATGGCGTGTGGCCACGGATTATCTGCGAAGCCTGACGTGCTACTTCCTGGTCGTGTTTCTGATTACCGACGAAAAGAAAGTCAAATGGTTCGTGTTGACTTACATTGCGGCGTCCATGGCCATGGTCTTGACGGCCGATCTGTTCGGGATTTTTCAGGCCGGTATGGGATTCCACTCGCGGGGCCGAGAAGGTCTGACCGGGGGGGCCGGCCACTATATCAATTATGCCATTTATGCCCTCATGAGCATTCCGTTGGTCTATTTTTCAATCAAGAGTTATCGCAGTGTGCTGATCAAAATGGTTCTATGGGGGGTGCTGGCGGTTCTCAGCCTTGCCGTTTTATTCAGCGGCAGCCGAGGGGCGGTCCTTTCCTTCGCGCTCATGACCGTGCTCATTATCTGGTTCGAAGTAAAACACTTTTCCCAAATCAAACCCTTGCAGCTATCCGCATTGATCGTTTGCAGTGCGGGACTGATCGCTGCCTTCTGGATAAAAGGCGGGAGTGAAATCATCGTATCGCTGTTCACCGTGGGGGCGGAGGGTGCAACAATGGATGCCGCCCTTGCAGGGCGGCTAAATTTAAACAAATCTTCCCTGTCGCTTTTTTACGATAACTCGTTGTTTGGTATCGGCACCGATGCAACCAGGAATATTTTAGGCAATGTGACCCACAACCAGTGGCTGCAGATTATGACGGAGCTGGGGTGCCTGGGGATCGGGCTGGCGTTGGTCATAACCTGGATACTCGTCAGTTATTTCGTTTCGGCCAGGTCGGCCATGGCCAACGGGCATAGAACGTTCTTGCGTCATATGCTCGATGGCGCGGCCATATCCTCTTTCACCTTACTGGCGTGGGGCTTTTATGAGAACATCGGGTATATAAACGCCGAGAAGGTGCTTTTCATGCTTTTCGCCCTGGTGCGGGTCATCAAAACCATGGAATCCAAAAAGCGGTCCGTGTTGAGGTCCCACCCAATCAATGCCAATAAGATGAACATACCGAATCCACGGTCAGCCCTTTTGAAGATCGCCTAAATGTACCCAGAAATAGTGCGAATGCTTAAATCAAGCTTTGCAAGGAATGTGGCCGTGCTCTCCTCGGGCGTGCTAATAGCCCAGTTGGCCAGTTTTGCGCTGACGCCTGTCATCACGCGGATGTATCTGCCGGACACTTTCGGATTGATGGCCTTCTTTCTATCCATTGCCTCCCCGCTGACAAATATCAGTTCCTTTAAATACGATCAGGCCATATTGGTTGCCGATTCCGAAGCGACGGTCTTGCGTCTGTCCGCTCTTGCCTGGCGGCTCAATATTTTGTTCGGTCTGGCCTGCGCGGCGGTATTGACCATCTGTCGTCTCATATGGGACTCGTTCCTCGGCGATTTGGGCGTATGGCTTTATTTACTGCCGATATTTGTCATGCTTTCCGGTCAGATCCGAATCGGCAACAGTCGCTGCATCAGAGAGAAGAGATATAAGACCTTATCGGCCGCCAACGTTTGCGGCGGGCTGGTTACGCCGCTGGGGCGAATTATCTGCGCTTTGGCGGGATCCGCGTCCATGGCGGGGTTTATTCTATCGCAATTAATAAGTAATATCGTAAATGCCCTGATACTTCAGCGATGGAGATCTGCCAAACGCCGATTCGCCGGCAATATAAGCGATTTGCTCGACACCGCGCGGTCACATATCGATTTTCCGAAGTACGCCATGCCCAACGGCTTGCTTTTTTCATTGGGCAATCAGATGCCGGTATTGATGTTGGGCATGCTTTTCGAGCCTGAGTGGGTCGGGTATTACGCCCTGGCCAACCGCTTGATACACATGCCGGTCGATTTGATCAGCCAGCCCATTCGGCAAGTTTTTATCCAAAATATCGAAGAGAAGGTCAGACGCCGTGAGCCGATCGGGGGGATGGTCGGCAAGCTGTGCGTGGCCTTGGCGTTGCCGCTGATCGTGCCTTTCGTGCTGATCGAACTATACGGCGCCTCGATTTTCGGATTCGTATTGGGCGCTCGCTGGCAACCGGCCGGTGTTGTGGCGGGCATCGTTTTCCCGTGGATGTTTATGATGTTCCTCATCAATCCCTTATCGTCCCTGTATATCGTCTTTCGCAAGCAAGCCGATTGGCTCAAGGTTCAACTGATTTTAAATATCGGCCTGATTGGCATCTTTTTATATGGTCATCGAGCAGGCGCCACCTATCACGGTTTGCTGTGGGCGATTTCGATCACGAACGTGATTGTATACGGCTTCGTGCTGGTGCATTTGCTCTTGTTGGCACAGATGTATGACCGAAACACGTCACTTTCGGCGAACGAAGAGAAACGATATGAACTCATTTGAAGACAAACCGATCGTTATTTTAGGGGTCAATCACTCGGGTACGAGAGCGCTGGTGGATGTTCTGAGTCTATTGGGCAGCGATGCGGGCGATAACGACACCAAATGGAAGGAAAGCAAGACATTTATAAAGGCGCATTATCAATTGCTGGGGTGCCGAACCGATGAGGAGTGGAACAATACGATTTTCGACTTAAGGTTGTACGGCGGCGATCGGCTCAAATACGATGCGGGTGAGGTCACCCGCTTTTTGGCTGCCCAATTGCCTCTCCATTTCCCAAACCGAATGAATGCGCCATGGCATTGGAAGTGCCCGTCATCCGCGCTTTTCCTCGATTTTTGGGTAAACCTATATCCACACGGCTTCTATCTGCATATTGTGCGCGATAAATATGACGTCGCCTACAGTCTTTTGAGACGCAAACAGTTTCGTTCCTTGCGCAAGGCCCTAAAATTCCATGAACTCTTCGAGCAAAAGCTGGCCATGATCACACGCTACCCGGTTCGCTATCTCAAGGTCGATTACCACCGTTTGGAAGAGGAGCTGCCGCGGATCATGAGGTTCCTATCCTTCCTCGATGGCGATGTCACCAAGGCCCGGCAATTGATCCACCGCGAAAAAAGCAAACTGGGGTGGCGGGGGGACATGCCGATCAAGACGAACTTGTGGAACAATTTCAATTTGATGAAATTGAAAATGGCAAGGAAATTAAGTATTTAGTTGATTCGGTGGCGGCATTGCCGTAACTCATCGGGCAGGTAAATTCAGGTGGCTAAAATAGCTCAAAACGATCGGAAGCTTAGAATCGCCCTCGTCATACCCGGCTTTCAAGCGGGCGGTGCCGAACAAATCGTCTTGGACCTGGCGCGGTGTTATATGCTTCGCGGGCATGGCGTCGAGATCCTCAGCATGAGCAACGGGGGTAACATCAGGGCGCGGTTCCTGTCCAGCGGCGTAGCGTTGCACGAGTTCGGTTTCAGCCGGACCGGCCTCACAGGGTTGCGCTGGCTCGCTCAATACCGCAAGGACGGCAAAACCCTATTTGACTATCTGAAAAAGTCAGCGTTCGACGTGGTCCATGTTCATCTCAACGGGCCGGACATTTATTGCGTCGGACCCGCCAAAAGCGCGAAAGTGGAGGGGCTGTTTTATACCTTTCACAATACCTATCGGCAATTTGAAGGGCGCAGTTTTCGAAAGCAGTTGAGCCGAGCATACCGAAAGCGCTGCTATGGCAAATATGATCGTCTCTTTGCCGTGGAGGATAAGGTCAGAACTTGGGTGATCGACAATAGGCTGGCACCGGCCGAAAAGATTGCGACAATTCGGAATGGTATCGATTTTGGCCGTTTGGCGTGCATCGAAGGAAAAGATGCGTTGAGAGAAAGATACGCGCTCGATAGAGAAGATATCGTGCTGCTCAATATCGGAAGTCTCAGCGAACAGAAGAATCAGGCGAATCTGATCGAAGCTGTCGGGATCGCCATAGGGATGGAGAAAAGACCTATTAAGCTCCTGATCGCGGGCGATGGTGTGTTGAAAGAGGCATTGGGGGGCTTAATCAACCGATTACGCTTGGACGGCCGTGTGCGACTGCTGGGATGTCGCGACGATATCCCCCAATTGCTGAAGGTAGCGGATCTGTTCGTTTTTCCTTCCTTATGGGAGGGCTTGCCCATCGCCCTCTTGGAAGCCATCGGCAGCGGCTTGCCGGCGGCGGTATCTCCGATCGAGGCCCATACGAGTCTTTTATCGAAAGGTTTGTCCGCCTTTTTGTTGCCCAGCTCGGAACCGCAGACTATAGCGGACGGCATCGATAATTTCATTCGGTATCGATCACATTTTAATACAGTCGCACAAAAAGCTAAAAATAAAATAGCCTCCGAGTTTTCATCCGAAAGAATGGCTGTGGAGTATTTGGAGGCCTATATGCGGGGCATCGAAGCAAAAGAATAATAGAAAGAAAACTTGGTTTTCCCATAAGGGCGGTCGAGCATGCGGATCTTAATGGCCACTTCCGAATTTCCACCCGTATGCGGTGGTATCGGTTGGTATGTTTATTATCTTTGCGAGGAGCTTAAAGCGCATGGGCATGAGGTTACGCTGGTGCAACGTTCTTCGCGACCGGTGGGAGGATATAATAACCTGCAAGTCCATTCTATTAGCACCGGTTCGGTTCCTCTGTGGAACGCCCGCCGCATGGTCGGTGAAATGCGTGCGTTCATTCAAGCACATCCGCATGATCTCGCGATCGTGCATTCGACGCCGTTGGGGGCTTGGATTAAGGACATACCGACGCTGCTGGTCGTTCATTGTTGTGTCGCCGAATGCGAAAAAAGCATTTACAGGGGTGCCCTGGACCTCAAGTCGCTGCTGCATAGAGCCTTTGGGTTTGTATATCGCGAGGTGGAACGGAGATCCGTATTAGGCGCCGACAAGGTGGCGGTGGTCTCCCAGGCCATGAAGAAAGAAGTGATCGAACATTATGCCGTTAAAGGGCATTATGTCGGAAACGGGGTGGACACACAGGTTTTTACGCCATCCAAGGATAGGCGCAAAAGAGGCGTTTTCCTGCCTTCGCTATTAAAAGCCGGAAAAGGGGTCCGGGAGGCGATGAGGATTCTCGGAATTCTCAGGCGCAGAGGGTGCGATATCCCGTTTCGAATGATTGATGCGGGCCCGATGAAGGCATGGCTGAAAAAGAGCATAACAAAAAACAAGTTCGAAGGAATTGAATTTTTTGAACCCATGGACCACTCGAAGTTGAAACATATTTACGGTACGAACTCGATTGTATTGCTTCCCAGCTATTATGAAGGAATGCCCACGATTGTGCTGGAGGCGATGGCTAGCAAAATACCGGTGGTCGCCAGCGATGCCGGTGGCACGGCGGAAGCGGTTTTGCACGGTGCTGCGGGGTATATTCACCGAATAAGCGATGTAGAGGGCATGGCCGAATCGATTCTCAGGCTCGACGCTGATGAAAAGCTTCGCGAGCGACTGGGCAATAATGGGTTCGAAAGGGTGCATGCCGACTACACATGGAAGACCATCGGAAACAATTTCAACAAGCTGATAGAGTCCATGGCATGAGCAGCGAAAACGTTTGCCGCATATGCGAACAGTTTCCTCCGGCTGGAGGGGGGTTGGCGTCCGCGATGCTGCATTTGAGCCTGGCGCAACACGAACTGGGCCACGGCATGACGGTGATCACGCGGGCGGCCAGTGGAGATTGTGCCTACGATAAACAGATACCCTTTCGGGTCATAAGAGTACCCGGCGGTAAAAGTTATCGATTTGGATGGAAGGCGTACGAAGCCTATCGAACGTTGAACCATAGTCCCGATATCGTTCATACCCATGGGCCTTCGGCCTTTTACTATTTGCTGCGTAAAAGGAAAAAGGACGCGTCCCTGGTTCATACGCTGCACGCGGTAAGAAAATACCAATATCGACGTTACGCCGAATATCTATCCGATCACAAGCAAAACGGACGACCTGCCGAAATAGAATTCAGCCCGTGGCGCCCGAAGATTTTTAAGGAATTGATGCTGGAGCGCGTCATTGTGCGCGGGGCTGACCATTTATGCCTGGTAGCGGACTATTTCAAAGAAAAGTTGATGAACTATTATGGCATCGATTCCGGCAAGACGACGACGGTATACAATGGGAGCGCCTTTACCCTCGACCCTATAATAGCCAAGCGGAACCGCACGCAAGAGTTACCTGAGTCGCGGCTTGTGCTTTTCGTCGGGCGCTTTGACTGGCATAAACGCGTGGACCTTTTGATTCATGCATTTTCGGAGATCCTGAAGAGCGAACCAAACCGCGGGTTGATGCTGGTTGGGGATGGCGAGCAACGCCGCGCGATCCAAAAACTGGTCGAAGCCAAAGGATTGCAGCATTGCATCACGTTTGCGGGATGGGTCGATGCGGAGACGGTCGGGGACTTTTATCGGCAAGCTGACTGTATTTGCTTGCCATCGATTGTCGAGGGCTTGCCGAAGGTTTTGCTCGAGGCCATGAGCTGCGGCGTGCCCGTCGTCGCAAGCAGCAACCCGGCCCACGAGGAGTTGTTGAGAAACGGTCGATACGGAGCATTGGTAGAGGGCTCCGATCCCGAAAAATGGGCGAAGAGCATTTTGAAAGCATTGTCAAAAGATGCGAGTGTCGAGCAGCGGGCGCGGGAGGCGCGCGGTTTGCTCGATAGCGATTATCGATGGCATCACGTAGCTCAGCGCGTTAAGCATGCCTATGAAAATGCGTTGGCAAAATAGCTCGGCGCATTCGCGAAGAAATTATAAAATAGTAAAAGGTTGGGCCACTTCGTGACGAAAAAAAATTGGAGAATAACGAAGTTGGCATGAACAAGTAAGTGTCTAAAGCTTTTGTGAAAAGAAGCCTCTATTATTACTTCCACCAGCTTTGTTCCGTAGGGCAAGGAACTTTCAATGTTGCGCGGCAATAGGAAAACTGAAGTGTTGCAGATTTCAATGATTTTGTTGCCTTTGGCGTTTTTAGCTTGCTAATGGTTTCTAAACGATGAATTGAATTTTACATGTTGCCAAACTTTTTGATCATTGGTGCCCAAAAGAGTGGCACCACTAGTATGTATAATGTCCTGATTAATCATTCTCAGATATTTATGCCGAAAAAAAAGGAAGTCAATTTCTTTTTTTTGGAAAAAGAGTATAGAAAAGGAATATCTCATTACGAGAGATATTTTAAAAACTCAAAAAGTGCAACCGCTGTTGGGGAGGCTTCTCCAGGGTATATCAGTAATCCGGTAACAGCAGGTAGAATTAGAAAACATATTCCGCATTGCAAAATCGTTCTGTGCATAAGAAATCCCATTTTACGGGCCTATTCGCAGTACTGGGATAACCGCCGGCAACTAATCGAGCATGAAACATTTGATGAATCATTAATAGCCTACCTGAAAAGTCCTAATCATCTATTTCATAGGGGATATTTCACGAGAGGGTTCTACTATGATCAAATAATGCGATATTTTGAATTATTTGATCGGAATCAGATACTCATTCTCCTTTTTGACGACTTGATAGGTGACCCAAAAGCTTTTTATGAAGAGATATTAAGGTTCATCGATGTTGAGGACTCGTCAGAGCTGAATTATCATATGAAAAGCAATCAGCTAACTGTATTTACGAACATTTTATATCAGCAATTCTTTCGTGAACCCAAATATTGTAAGTTCTTAAATCGAGTTACTCGTCGAATCATCCGAGTGGGGCATCAACATCAGTTTAAAAAACCTGCCATGTCCAATTGGGCTTATGAAACGTTACGACGGCTATACGAAATACCGAATCAAAAATTGAGTGAGATGCTGAAGCGAGATCTTTCGATGTGGAATATTGAAGGCAGCGGAAATAAATAAGGAATGGTGCATGATGAATAACTCAAATAAGAGTTTCAAAATAGTTCACTGGTCAAATGTTAGTAAAAGAAAGCTTGCTGAAGCATTCGAAGATATCCTGCCAAAAGGTTATTTAAAAAGTGGGATGAAGGTATTCATTAAACCTAATTTCACATTTCCATTTTATAAAAGAGGCGTCACAACGCCACCTGATTTAATTCGTGCGGTGGTAGAGATCCTAATAGATAATGGAGCACGAATTACCATTGGAGAAGGCGGCGCAAGTTTGGATGTCTATGAATTGGATGATTCATTTAAAGATCACGGGGTTTATGATTTGAAACGTGATTATGATGTTAATATTATGCATTTACGAAAGGAAGAAATTGTATACAAGAATTTTTCAAACAAAAAAGCTGGACGCAACGTGCCGCTCCCAAAAGTTTTGATAGAGGATACCGACTTATTTATCACTTTGCCGGTTGCCAAGGTGCACGCAATGACCACTGTGTCGTTAGCATTCAAAAACCAATGGGGATGCATTGCGGCACACAAGCGATTTTTATTTCATCCCTGTTTCAACGAAATCATTGCCGGCATGCACAAACTGCTGCCGCCGCAGATGGTGATCTGTGATGGACGGTTCGTGCTGACCGATAACGGCCCTATGTTTGGCACCGCAAAGAGCGGCAATTTTTTGGCCGTGTCGAACCACATCGGATCGTTCGATGTGGCCATGTGCCGGTTGATGGGCTACGATCATATGAAGATCGATCACATCCGTTACATGGTAAATGCGGGATTGGCCCCCGAGAGGTTCGAAGAAATTAACTGCAACGCCGATCCGGCCGATTTCAGCCCATTTAAATTCAGGCTTAAGCGAACCTTGCAAAATTACATCGCCTTGGCGGGCTTCAATAGTTCTTTCATCACTTGGCTTGGTTATGATTCCTTTGCATCAGGATTGCTGCATAAAATTCTCTATGCCGTCAAACCCAATCCTTTGGATGCGGAAGTGGCTCAACGCAACAACGAAATTCATACTATCTGAGCAAGTCGTGCATAAACCATTTCACATCGCGATCATTTCACCCCAGGTCGTAGGAATCGGCCAGACACCGCAGACATACTCTAGCCAGCAGATCAACCTGGCACGCTGCTGGGCGGATGCCGGTCATCGCGTTGATGTGATCACCGGAAAATGCGAGGGGCTGGCGGAAGCATTGTCCCACGAGCGCATCAGCCTTTTTGAGAAACCGGTTTTGCGATTAGGCGGCGACTATGGCATGCCGGTACTGGTCGGTGGATGGTTTCAACTGGCCGCGAATAAATACGACATGGTGTTCTCCAGTGAACATTATCAACCTGCAACCTTTATCAGTTGCCTGCTTTCGAGGAATGTCGTCATTTACCAGGGACAGAACACCGACGGATCGACACACGCAAAACGGCTAGCCATACGCTTCATGGAGGCGTGCTTTGGAAGGGTAATTAAAGCGAGGTGCCGCATGGTTGTCGCCAAGACCCTTGCTGCTGAAAGCTTTGTCCGCAAGAGAGGCTTTCAAAGGGTGGTAACCATTCCATGCGGGTTCGATGCGGTCCGCTATCGACCACCGAAGAGCGAAGAGCGGATAAAGAGCCGCGCGGAATTAGGTTTCAATGATGGTCAACATGTACTGATTTATGCCGGAAATCTATTGGCTCGCCGGAATGTAGCTGCTGGTATTAAAGCATGTGCCAAACTTCAAGAATTAGGTTTAGACGTCCATTTTGTGATCGTCGGCCAAGGGCCTGAACTTGAATCTCTCAAGCGGCTTACAGCGGAGAAGGGGATAGACCATGCTGTGCATTTCTTGGGCCACTTATGCTGGCGGGATTTGCGCAAAGTATATTGGGCCGGCGATGTTTTCGTCTTTCCGACACGCTACGAAATCTTCGGGATGGTTTTGATGGAAGCGCTTGCGTGCGGGCTAAAAATCATTTCCACCCCTTGTCCGGCTGCTTCCGATATCTTTACATCCTGTCCTAACGTTATGTTCTGCGTTCCTGTTGATGATTGGAAGGCCATAGCTGACACATGCGTTGAGCTATTCGGCGATCAATGCCGGCAATTCTTAAAAGCCTCAACCACCTGGTTACAAGATAACAGCTGGAACGGCGTCTCTGAAAAAATAATCACAAAGTTTGCAGGAATAGAAAAGGCCGAAAAATTGGCGTAAAATCTATACATTCTGTTTAGACGTTATAGCAGCAAAACGGCAATTAGCTGAGATTTGTTATTAATGTGCCTCGGTTATAGCAAAGCATCAGTCCGGTAGTTTATCTCAGTTGATAAGGGATTTAAAAAAGTAAAAGTCGAATCTGATTGTCCCTCGTTGGTTGCAAGTATGAGCGCCAACATGAAGTAAGTATGACTTTTTTACCTCTGTTTGGTTAATGCAGTGCATGTGGCTATTGAAACGCTTATTTCAGAAAACGAAGAACCAAGGTAGATCAGGTATAGATAGTATTTCATAGAGGTAACATGCAAAAGTTAAAAAATTTAATGAGAGATAATGTTGGGATTAAAAATTGGGTACGATTAAAGTATGCCTTTAGAAGAACGGTTATTCCAAAAGACCGAGCTGTATTTCAGGCATTGAAACCCTTTATTAGTAAAGGTGCAACGGCTTTGGATATTGGTTGCTATATTGGAGGTTGGTCCAAAATGCTTCTAGAACATGTAGGTGCGAATGGCAAGGTAATTGCCTTTGAGCCAAATCCTCTTACCTATCAGATCTGTAATTCATTTATTCGTAGTATCAATTATGAATTATTCAATATTGCACTCTCAGATCGTGTAGATCGCGTAAAATTTGTAGTTCCTAAAAAAGACTGCCTGTCTTCAGGGTCTGCTATACTTCAAACGGCCGACCAACTGGCCATGTTCGACCTCTCAAGCTCATTAGTAGACTGCTCATCGTTGGACTCAATGGAGATCGATTTAAATAATTTACAATTTATTAAATGCGATGTTGAGGGACATGAATTGAATGTATTTAAGGGCGCTAAATCTAAAATCGAAAAACACAGACCTATAATATTGTGCGAAATATTACGAGAAAAATGGATTGATCAAAAGCCAATACAGTCCGAAATTGTTCAATATCTGCTGTCCCTTCGATATATACCTACACAATACAACAATGGAAATTTTGTTTCTGAAAAGTATTTCATTTACGAAAATGAAGATTTTATTTTTTTTCCTCAAGAAAAATTATTTACTACGATATTGTAGTTAACACGCAAACCTTTGTAGTGCTATAATAAAATTAGGACTTACGCAGTTGAAACATAACCTAAAGGTTTTATGACAAGCATCATCACTGCTGTCCAAAATAGATTGCAAGTCATCTCAAAAATGCCGAAGTAGAATCATGGTGCATACAAGCGGGACCATTACAAGGAAATTATCGGCATAATATTCTTTATCCGGCAGCTATTTAAAGCAATATCTTCTTGCAAAAACTCATTTACCGCTTGCTTGGTGGTTGAAAGCATCGGTAACTTAGATTGCCGGTTTAATCATATCGACCCTCAATTTGCCTAAAGTTTTGAACCCAGGCAAAAAGGCGCTCCACCTTCCAACGCCGTCGGCACGGTCTGAGTTTCAGACCGTCTTGGGCTTTTCGTTTCTTGTGCCCTTTTCGATGAGGCACAACCACCTCAAACTTTCGATCTTCAAGCAATCTTTGATCAAGTTCATCATTATCGAAGTCGCGCCTCCTGACTCGTTTACCGTCTCTTTCAAGGGTAATTTTCGCCCACAGTAGGAAGGAGAATCTCTATCTTATGAAAATACTGCTAATTTCCGACGCATATCCACCGGAGGTGCGTTCCGCTTCACGTCTGATGTACCAGTTTGCCTCGTCCATGGCGGAACGCGGGCATCATGTTACGGTGCTGACCGCTTACCCCGAATACAATCTGGCCGAAGGCAGCCGTCGGAAATTCGAGACCGTCGAATACGAGGGCGCCATTAAGGTGGTGCGGATCAAAACCATGAAGATCCATCTGGTAGGGCTGATACAACGTGGTATCGGTGTACTGGTGCTGCCCTACTACTTCGAAAGAGCCGGCAAAAAATGGGCCAAAGAAGATTTCAATATCGTCATGGTCTATTCGCCGCCCTTGTCCCTGGCCATTGCCGGACGGCGATTGGCACGGCATTTCGGAGCCAAATTGGTGATCAACGTGCAGGATATTTTTCCACAGAATGCCATCGATCTGGGCGCGCTGACCAATCCTTTCGCGATCAAATTTTTCGAGTGGATGGAAGACCACGCTTACCGGTCGGCCGACTATATTACGGTTCATTCGACGGGCAATCTGAAGATACTCACGGATTGCAAGCAAGTACCGCCCACTAAAGCCGCGGTCTTACCCAACTGGGTGGATATTAAAGCGCAGGATGCGGAATGCGGCGCGCGGGCCGCTTATCGGAAGAAGTTCGGCTTGACGGATAAATTTGTCATCCTGTTCGGCGGTGTCATCGGCCCTGCCCAGGGATTGGATGTGGTCATCCCCGCGGCCGAGGAGTTAAGGGGCACGCGCGCTTGCTTTTTGCTGGTCGGAGACGGCACCGAAAAGAGGAGACTCCAGTGCCTTGTTGCCGAGCAAAGATTGGATAATGTCATTTTCAAGCCGTTTGTCGGCTTAGATGTATACGAGTCGCTGATGAAGTGCGCCGATGCGGGACTGGTTACGTTGCATCGAGATATGAAGACTCCCGTCGTGCCTGGAAAGCTGGTGTCGTTTTTATCCCAGAAGATACCTGTAATCGCCAGCCTGAACCAGGAGAGCGACGGTCGGCAAATTCTTCTGGAAGGGCAATGCGGCTTGGTCGGCGCTGCCGGGGACGGCAAGGCGCTGGCGGGCAATGTGCGTACGATGATAGATCGTCCGGATTTAGCCCGGATAATGGCCGATGCCGGATATGCTTATGTGAAAATGAATATGAACCGAGAGCGTGTCATGAGCCGATATGAGCTTCTGTTTGAAGAACTGTCGGCGAGTGAAAAGGACTTCGCCGGCGCCCGTTTGAGCGCGGACTACAGATAGGAGGATGGTGATGGATACCAATGAAAAGCGTGTGGCACTTGTGGCCGATTACATGGAGAGGCTCCGGCTCAATAGCGCCACGCAAGATTACTACCGTGGCAGAACCATACTGGTTTGCGGCGGGGCCGGCGCCATCGGCAGTAACTTAATCATTGCCTTGTCCAGGCTCGTTGGGGACGGCGGCAAGATCATCGTGCTGGACAATCTGAGCGCCATCAAGGGGGACAGTGCCTGGAATGTGGTGCCGCTGGCAAACATCATGTTCGTGCGCGGTGATGTTCGCAACGATGTGGATCTCAAGCGCGTCTTTTTAGAAGGGCCGAGTCTGGTGTTTCATCTGGCCGCTTTTTTTGCAAACCAGAACTCCATCGATTTCCAAGAAACATCGGCGATGGTGGATGTAATCGGTCAGATAAAACTGCTGCAATATAGCCATCTTTCAGGCGTCGAGCGCTTTGTTTACGCATCGAGCGGCTGCGCCATCTACGGTTCTTATCCTCAGTTGCCGCTGAAGGAAGATTTCATCTCCATGCATTTGACCACGCCTTACCAAATCAACAAGATGACCGGAGAAATGTATTGCAATTTCTACCTTCATCACTACGGATTGAAGACCGTCAATTGCCGGTTCTTCAATTCCTACGGTCCGGGAGAGGTTCCCGGTCAATATCGCAATGTCATACCGAATTTTATCTTCTGGGCATTAAACCATGTGTCTCTGCCCATTACCGGCACCGGAGAGGAAACCCGCGACTTTACCTATGTGCTCGATCTGGTTCAAGGGTTGATAAAAGCCGGATACGAAGAAAAGGCGATCGGTGAGAACTTTAATCTGGGCGCCGGAAAGGAAATCAGTATTCGCGATTTGGCCATGAAGATCAATGCGGCCACCGGCAACAGCGCGGAGATTTGCTTTCGCGAAAGGCGTAAATGGGACACCAAGCCGAGGCTGCTGGCATGCATCGACAAGGCCAGAGATCTGGTCGGATATGAACCCAAGGTGGATTTCGAGGAGGGGTTGCGCACGAATATCGAATGGTTCCGCGAAAACTGGGAACGCATTGTCGCGGCAGCCGATTTTCCCCCCGGAATGAGCAGTGCCGTCCGTGGCGTTAAGAGCATTTGCCGCGCCGACGCTTAACAGCCTGTTAAGGTGCTCCGGCACCAGCAAAGAAAAGGTACTTGATGATACGCGCGTTGATCGTTATCGGCACCCGGCCGGAAGCTATCAAAATGGCTCCACTGGTCAAGGCGTTTGGAACCCACGAGCGCTTCGACAGCGTATTGTGCGTCACGGGGCAACACCGGCAGATGCTCGATCAGGTGCTGGCGCTGTTTGAAATCAAACCCGATCTGGACCTTAATTTGATGCGCCCCAACCAGGACCTGTACATCCTGACCGCCGACATCATCACTGCCATGAAGGGGGTCATCCAGGAGGTCCGTCCGGATGTGGTCTTGGTACAGGGCGACACGACCACGACCTTCGGGGCCGCGTTGGGCGCCTTTTACGCAGGGGTTCCCATTGCCCATGTCGAAGCCGGCCTGCGCACGGGTAACCTGCGGGCGCCATTTCCGGAGGAAGGCAACCGGTGCATGACCACACGTCTGGCCGCATTCCATTTCTGCCCGACCCGGAACAACAGGGACAATCTGGTGCGCGAGGGGATCGACCCGCGGACGATACACGTTACGGGCAATACGGTCATCGATGCCTTGTTGTATGTTCGAAGCAAAGTGGCCGAACTGCCGGCGGCCACCTGGAACGATAGCTGGGGGAGCGCTGCCGCTGTGGTGGCGGGCGACTCGCCGATCATCTTGATCACCGGTCATCGACGCGAAAATTTCGGACAAGGTGTGCGGGATATCTGCTCGGCGATTCAAACGCTGGCCAAGCGTTATCCGGCGTGGCATTTTATTTATCCCGTTCACCTGAATCCCAACGTATCCGGACCGGTAAAAGCATTGCTGAATGGATACGACAATATCCATCTCATTGCCCCGCTCGATTATGCGCCATTTATCTTTCTGATGAACCGCGCGAGCATCATCTTGACCGATTCAGGCGGCGTTCAGGAGGAGGGTCCCTCCTTGGGAAAGCCGGTGTTGGTAATGCGCGATACCACCGAGCGGCCCGAGGCAGTGCATTCCGGAACGGTGAAGCTGGTTGGGACGGCGACCGGTGCCATTGTCGGCAATGTCGAGCGGTTGATTCTGGACAAGGATGCCTACCAGGCCATGGCCAGGGCCACAAATCCTTACGGCGATGGACAAGCCGCTTCGCGGATTCTCGATACCCTATTGGAACGCATGCAAACCGTCGACCAGGGCCTCTGCAATTGAATGTGATGATATGCCGCGCGACAAGGAGTTCGAAGGTATGTTGAACCTGTTCACGAAATATGGGATCGGCGCTCGGGATGCTTTTATCTTCGGCATTTACTGCGCGCTGATTCTGGGTATCTACTACACGACTTTGGGTTTTTTGTTCTACCAATTGCGCATCTGGGAGGACTATAACTACGGCTTCATTATCCCTTTGGTCGTGCTGTACATCCTATGGGAGAAACGCGACCAGCTTCAGTCGGTAAAAGGCGCCTACTCCTACTTGGGGCTAGGCGTCGCCTTGGCCGGATTGGGCCTTTTCTGGATCGGCGAGCTGGGTGGCGAGTTGTTTATGCAGTACATCTCTCTATGGCTGGTAATCTCCGGGTTGACCTGGATGCATTTGGGGTGGCATAAGTTCAAGATCATTCTCTTTCCCATCGCGTTTTTACTGACCATGTTTCCTTTGCCCCATTTTGTCACCGCCGCCATTACGCTGCAACTCAAGCTGATCTCCTCAAAACTCGGGGTCATGGCCCTCCAAGCAGCCGGGCATACCGCCTATCGCGAAGGCAATGTGATTGACCTGGGCTTTACCCAATTGCAGGTCGTGGATGCCTGTAGCGGTCTCAGGTATTTGATTCCATTGTTCGTTTTAAGCATCATCGTCTCCTATTTCAGCAAAGGCGCCTGGTGGAAAAAGCTGCTGGTGATTGCCTCCACCATTCCGATCTCCTTGATCATCAATGGCGGGCGCATCGCCTTGGCGGGGTTGTTGTTTCCCGTCTGGGGCCCGAGGGTCGTGGAGGGCTTTTTCCATGATTTTTCCGGGTGGCTGATTTTCATGTTGTCGTTGGGAATATTGTGGGTGGAAATGTGGCTCCTGAATTCAATTGTAAAGACCGACGTCCGCGAATCGGGCGACGCACCCTACGGGGGGAAAGAAAGCCAACCCTCTGCGGTGCCAGGCGATAGACCCACCCTAAGATACCTTTCACCCCATTTTGCCATCGCCACGGTTCTGCTCACTGCGAGTTTGGCCATGGGGCACACCATCGAGTTTCGCGAAAAAGTGGTGATCGCCAAATCGCTCGACCAATTTCCAAAAGAAATTCGCAACTGGTCGGGACGCGAGCAGCAAATGGGCCCGGAAATCCTTGAGGCTCTGAACCTTTCCGATTACACGATGATCGATTTCACGAACGGTCAAGGCAACACGATTTCCTTCTATGTCGCTTACTACGAAAGCCAGCAAAAAGCCGAGTCCATTCATAGCCCCAGTACTTGTTTGCCCGCGGGCGGATGGGTATTCGATCAGACAGGCAATGTCCGGTTGCCGATCCCTTCACCCGATGGCGCCATGCCGGTGAACAGGGCCGTGATGCAGAAAGGCGCAGAGCGCATGCTGGTATACTATTGGTTTCCAATGCGGGGGCGGGTTTTGACAAATGCCATCGAGATGAAGCTGTACAATTTCTGGGACGCCCTCACCCGCCATCGCACCGACGGCGCCTTGGTGCGTATGATCACACCGGTCGATGAAAATGAGCCCCTGGCGCAAGCGGAAGCACGGTTGCAAGCCTTCGCGGGCGATGTCGTGCCCCTGCTCGATGCCTATTTGCCGCGATAAGCGGCACAGAGTCCATGAACCTATTCCCCACACTCATGCTTTCCGTGTTGATCACCATTGGGATGATTCCGGTGTTGAAGATCTTCGCCCTGCGCCTGAACGCGTTGGACCTGCCCAATCACCGCAAGGTGCACAGCGCGCCGATGCCCAAGGTCGGCGGCGTGGCGATGGCCATGGGGGCCATGGTGCCCATTCTTCTCTGGTCGCCGGGCAACCGGTTTTTGGATGCATTGCTGTTGGGTGCCGCGGTACTGATTATTTTTGGTATCATAGACGATATCAAGGAGATGAGCTACAAGGGCAAGCTGGCCGGCCAAATCTTCGCCGCGCTGATCGTGGTGGTCTTCGGTGGCCTGCGTATCGAATGCATGGGGGACTGCTTGCCCGCAGGTGCTGTCGTTCCGCCATGGGTCTCTGTGCCGTTTACGGTCCTGGCCATTGTGGGGGTCACCAACGCCATCAACCTTTCGGATGGTTTGGATGGCTTGGCCGGCGGGATCTCCATGATGATTTTCATCTGCCTGTGCTTCTTGGCTTATCAGACCGGGATGCCGGAGATCGCTTTGCTCTCGGTGGCGGTGATTGGCGCCATCGTCGGTTTTTTGCGTTTCAACACCCATCCGGCCATCGTTTTCATGGGGGATGCCGGCAGTCAATTGTTGGGGTTCCTCGCGGTGTCGCTGGCCGTGCATATCTCCCAGTCCAGCGAGTCGCTGAGCCGGGCCTTTCCCTTGCTGCTTCTGGGTTTCCCCATTCTGGACACATTGACGGTGATGACCGAGCGCATTTGCAAGCACGTCTCGCCTTTCAAGGCGGACAAAAACCATTTTCATCATAAGCTGATGCGCCTGGGATTAAGCCACGCCTCGGCGGTGGTTGCCATCTACGCGTTGCAATTCGTACTGGTAATGTCAGCCTTCTTGTTGCGTTATCATTCCGAATGGATCCTCGTGCTGCAATACTTGTCCTTTTGCGCCATCGTGCTGGCGGGCTTCTATTGGACCGATAAACGAGGCTGGCGCTTCCCCCGACACGATCTGTTTGACTTGTTGAGCAAGGCGAAAGTCTCGATATTCGACAACCGGCAATACATCATAAAAACGAGTTTTGGCATGTTGGAGGCAGCGGCGCCGCTGCTGATGTTTTTTTGCTGCTTATCGCTGGTCAGGGTGCCAGCCCACTTAGGCTATGTGTCGCTGGTGCTGTCGCTGGCGCTGATGGTCGTCTGGCTGTCGCGCAAACGATGGATGCTTGGCATGCTGCGGGTGATCTTTTATACAATGGTCCCCTATTTGATCTTTCTGTCGCATGCCCAGGTAGCCGAGCTACTCCACGAACGTGGCCAGCTCATCTTTCAGTTGGTCTTTGGCGTACTGGCTTTGCTGGCGGTGATGACGCTCAAGTTCACCCGGCGCCAACAGGGGTTCAAAGCCAATCCGTTTGACTTTCTAATTATCTTTGCTTCTCTGATTATTACCCGGATTCCGGATATCCGTAATTCCGTTGATGATGTCTCGTTGATTACGGCCAAGGTGATTGCCCTCCTTTTTGCCTTTGAAGTCCTGCTGGGCGAGACGCGCGGCAAGGTGAACAAGCTAAACTTCATTATCTTCATTTCATTAGGGACACTGTTTTTCAAGGCGGTCTTATAGCCGTCGGCCACGTCGGCGGATCGCCCTCTATTTTTTAACCTAAGAGAGGTCTTAGAATGATGAAACGACGAATGCGCGCCATTGGCATAGTTCTGTGTTTGATATTGGTGGCCGCTTGCAGCAGCCCGGAGAAGAAGAAAACCGCATTTTACGATAAGGGCAAGGCGCTCTTGGAGAAGGGAGATCTTGTCAAAGCCCGGCTGGAACTGAAAAACGCCATTCAGATCGATCCTAAGTTTTCCCTGGGCTACGAACTGCTGGGTAAGATCGAAAGGGCGGATAAGGAGTACCAGAAGGCTTATGGCTATTTCTCCAAAGCGGTGGAATTGGACCCGAACCTGCTCGAATCCCAACTCGCCTTGGGGAATCTCTATCTGGCCGCCCGGCGAATCGACGATGCCAAGGTCAAGGCGGAACTGGTGCTCGCCAAGGAACCCAAAAACCAACGGGCCCTGCTGCTGCGCGCCGCGGTGATGCTGGCCCAGGGCGATACGGCCGCGGCGCAAATGGAGCTGGAGGCCTTGATCTCCGGCGGCTTAACGGAGGCCGACGCCTACATGCTGCTGGCTTCGGTTCATCTTAAAGAGAAGCGCTGGCCCGAAGCCGAGGCGATCCTGGCCAAGGGCATGGCGGCCAACCCCAAGGATATGCAGATCCGGGCGATCACAGCCCTGCAACTGATCGAACACAAGCAGATGGACCAGGCGGTGGCGGTGGTCCAGGAGATGATCCAACTGGAGCCCGGGACGGTTTCGCACAAGCTGCAATTGGCCGCGTTGTACTGGGCCCAGGAGAAAAAGGACGAGGCCGAGCAAGCGCTGCAGAAGATCATGGCCGACGATCCGGCCAACGACCAGAACCGCCTGGAGGTCGTCCAGTTTTATATGCTGCGGCGGGAGTCGGACAAGGCCCTGGCCACCTTGGAAAAGGGCATTGCCCAGCGCCCGGAAAGCTTCGACCTGCGCCTGGCCTTAAGCCGTATGCTGATGGGGGCGGGGCAGCCGCAAAAGGCCATGGCGGAGGCCGCCAAGTGCCTGGCGTTGAGCAAGGACCCTGCCGACCCGAACATCCTCAAGACCAAAAACCTGCTGGCCAGCATTCACCTGGCATCCGGCGATATCAAACAGGCCACGGCTTTTGTCGACCAGGTGATTGCCGAGAGCCCTAAAAATGTGGAGGCTCAATTTATGCGTGGGCAGATCTACCTGCGGGCCGGTGACGGGCTGAATGCCATTTCGGCCCTCCGGGTGGTGGTGGGCGAAAAGCCGGACGAAGCCCGGGCGCACCTGCTCCTGGCCCAGGCCCACCTGGTCAACAAGGAGAAAAGCCTGGCCATGGATACACTGGCGGCGGCCGTCAAGGCCAATCCAAAAGACGCCATGCTGCGCAAGGCCCTGGCCCGGCTCCATGCGGGCAACCAGGACAACGCCGCGGCCGAAAAAGAGCTGCGGGCCATCGCCACCGACAACCCCAAGGATCCCCGGCCAATGGCCGACCTGGTGGACCTGCATCTCTCGTTCAAGCAAAGCGACAAGGCCGCGGCGGTCTGCCAGGAGATGATCGAAAAGTGGCCCGACCTGCCGGCCGGCTACTTGAAGATGGCCCAGGTCCATGCCCTGAGTAAAGCCTGGGACAAGGCAGCCGAGGTATTGACTGCCGGTTGCGCCAGGATGCCCGGCTCGACGGATCTTGCGACCGCTCTGGTCAAGGTGCAGGTATCGGCCGGCAAGATCGAGGCCGCCCTTCAGTCCGCGCGCGATCTTGCGCAAAAATACAAGGAGCACCCCCTGGGGCCCAACCTGCTGGGGGAGATCGAGATGAGCCGGAAAAAGTATGCCGAGGCCGAGGCCGCCTTCCAGGAGGCCATTCGCCGCCAGCCGGCCTGGCCGGTGCCGCAGAACAACCTGGCGCGGGCCTATCTCCTGCAGGGCAAGCAGGCCGAAGCCGTGGCCAATCTCAGCGCGGCCATCGAAAAGAACCCCAGGAACGAGACGGCCTACATGACCCTGGCCTTTTTGTACCAGCAGACCAACGAGATGCAAAAGGCCATCGAGACCTACGAAAAGGCCGTGGCTGCCTTTCCCACGATGTGGAGCGCGGCCAACAACCTGGCCTTCATGCTGACCAATACTTCTACGAAGAAGGAAGATCTCCAGCGCGCCCTGGAGCTGGCGGAAAAGGCCGAGGCCCTCAACCCCAACGAGGCCAGCGTGCGCGACACCATCGGCTGGGTCTATCTGAAGCAGGGTAAGGTCGAACAGGCCGTATCCGAGCTGGAAAAAGCCCTGGCCAAGACCCCGGACAGTCCGGATATCAACTACCACCTGGGCATGGCCCTGCTCCAATCCAACCGGATGGTGGAAGCCCGGGAGCACCTGGAAAAAGCATTGTCCAAGGGCGAGAACTTCCCGGGTCGGGAAGAGGCTCAGAAGACCCTCGATAAAATCAAGGTGGGGTGATTGCGACCATGACATCTTCTATTAATAGGATGTTTTTTTGTCTGGCAGTGTTGTGGGCGGCCCTGGCGCCGGCCGTGTGGGCCGCCGAACCGAGCGGCAAGGCGGCCGGCGGCGTGCAGAGCGCCGGGTTGTCCGTGGAAAAAGCGCCCGCCGATGCTTACCGCATCGGCCCGGGCGACATCCTCTCCATTTCGGTGTGGAAAGATGAATCGCTGACCCAGCAGGTAACGGTTTTGCCCGACGGGACCCTCTCCTTCCCCCTCATCGGGGAGATCCGGGCGGATGGCCGTACGGTGGCCGAGCTGAAAGCCGACATCGCCCGGCGGCTGGCCCGCTATATTCCCGAGGCCACCATTTCGGTGCAGGTGCTGCAGACGAACAGCCAGGTGATCTATGTCATCGGCAAGGTCAACGGGCCGGGACGTTTTCCGCTGGCGGGCCGGCTCAATGTGCTCCAGGCATTGGCCATGGCCGGCGGCCTGAACCCCTTCGCCAAGTCCGGCCGCATCCGCATCTTCCGTGAAAGCGGGCAGGGCTCCCGGATGATGCTCTTCGACTACGACAAAGTGGCCAAGGGGGAAGGTCTCGATCAGAACATCCAGCTCGAAAGAGGCGATGTCATTGTCGTGCATTGAGGGGGCGGCTTCCGATGGAAAGAAGCAATGGGCCATCTTCGGGATTTTGCTTTTCGGCGCGACGTTGCTGAACTGTGCCGCCGCATCGGCCTCGTCGGTGGACCTTTTTTTCTCCGGTTATGCCGAGGAGCGCTACGACGACAACGTGCTCTTCGGCACCCAACCCACGGAGGATTGGGTTACCATCGCCGCGCCGCGCCTGCTGGCCAAATACCTGACGGAGCGCACGGATCTGAGTCTTTCCGGGGCCGCCACGTACTATGGTTATCGGGAGAACCATGACCTGGACACCGTGGACCAGCGCTATGACGGGGTGTGGCAGCACCAATGGAGCGAACGTTTCACGGCCAGTCTGGAGGCGGTATACCTGGACGATCAAAGACGCGACCGGGTGCTGGAAGAGAGCGGTCTGCTGACTTCCGAAACCAACCGCCGCAGGGTAGATACGACTCTGAGCGGCCAATACACCTTGTCCGAACGGAGCTTTCTGAGCGCATCTTACGCCTTCCTCGACGAATCCTACGATGCCCCCCGCATCGACGACCTATTGGGGCATGCGCTGCAAGCCGGTCTCCATCGGCGCCTGGGTGCGCATCCGGAGCGCACCACCGCTTTTCTCCAGGCGAGTTACTCTGTCTATGAATACACCAACCGTTATTCCCAGGCCTGGATTCCCGGCCTGGAGCCCATATCTGTCGATAGCGAGCGGGATATCCAGACTTGGGCGGCCTATCTCGGGGTGGAACATCGTTGGACCGAAACGCTGACCCTCAACGCCAATGCCGGCACGCGCTACAGTCGCTACAAAAGCGAACTGCGCCAGGGCAACCGCTACGTTCAATATGCGGAGACGGACGAATTCGATCCGTGGGGTTTCGTGGGCGCATTGGCCTTGGATTATGAGGGGCTGTACACCCAAGGGAGCGTGAGCCTCAGCCACGATCTTTCGCCGGCCTCGGGCCGCAACCGGCTGACCGAAAGAACCAGCCTGCGTCTGGACGGTTCCTGGCGGCCCGCCCAGGAGTGGTTGTTGGGGGCAAATGCGTCCGCCTTTTTGAATCGATCGGAAGAGTCTGGCGCCGCCAGCGACATCGACGAACTGTCCACAGCCCTGGCAGCCACGGTGCGCTATGAATTCAATCGCCAGTGGAGCCTGGGGTTGCGATACACCTTTTACTGGTTCGACGACCGGGAGGACGACATCGAACGCAACCGCAATATCGTCGGATTGGTATTGGGGTGGAATCTGCCGGTGTGGGAATGAGGGGGAGAATTCTGTATTCTAAAAAACGAGGTGAAAACAAATGAATGACTATCGGGACCAGTATGCGCGGCTCCCGGAAACATCGGGAGGCCCCGCCGGCGAACCGCCGGCCTTGAATCCGGGCGACATCCTGCGCATCGCCAGGCGCCGGCGTTGGAGCATCATCCTGGGCTTCGCCGTGGTGTTTGCCATCGCCGCGGCCGTGGCCCTGCTGCTGCCGCCTGTGTACCGCGCCAGCGCCACGATTTTGATCGAAGAGCAGGAGATTCCGGCCGACTTCGTCATGGCCACGGTGACCAGTTTCGCCGAGCAGCGCTTGCAGCAGATCAACCAGCGCATCATGAGCACCACGCGCTTGCTGGAAGTGATCGAACGGTTCGATCTTTACAAGCAGATGCGCGCCAAGCGGACCAACGAAGAGGTGATCGAGCAGATGCGCGAGGATGTCAAGCTGCGCCAGATCAGCGCCGAGGTGATGGACCGGCGCACTGGACAACCCACCAAGGCTACCATTGCCTTTTCTCTGGCCTACCAGGGCAAGGATAGTCCGGCGACGATTCAAAAGGTGACCAATGTCCTGGTCTCCCTGTTTCTGGAGGAAAATTTGCAGGTGCGGGAGCGCCAGACCGCCGAGACCTCCAAGTTTCTGGAAGACGAGATGCGCCGGGTCCAGGAGGAATTGGCCCAAGTTGAAAAGCGCCTGTCTGATTTCAAAGAGCTGCATATCAACGAATTGCCCGAATTGCTGCAGCTCAACATCGGACAGCTCAGCAACACCGAGCGTGCTATCGAACGCATGGAAGAACAACTGCGCAGCCAGAAGACCCAGGAGGGCTATTTGCAGACCCAACTGGCCAATATCTCGCCGTTTTTGGAGAACACCGACCGTGGCCAACTTCGCCACCTCGAAACCGAACTGGCCACCTTAAGGTCGCGCTTTTCCGAAGCCCACCCCGATGTGATTAAAACCGCCGGCGCGGTCAAAGCCCTGAAAGCCAAGATCGCCGGCAAGGCCCGTGGCGGCGCCGTCGATCCCGAGGAGCCGGACAACCCGGCCTATGTGACCCTGTCGTCGCAGCTTTCGGCCGCCCAGTCCGAATTCGCCTCCCTGACCAATCAGATCGCCGAGCAGAAAAGGGTGCGCGAACGATACGAGCAACGTATCGAGGCCACTCCCAAGGTGGAGCGCGAGTACCGGCTGATCGCCGCCGAGCAGGTCAGTCTCAAGTCCAAATCCGATGATTTGATGCACAAGGTGATGGAAGCCAAGGTGGCCCAGGGGCTGGAAAAGGGGCAGAAGGGCGAACGCTTTACGTTGATCGATCCGCCCCAGATGCCCGAACGGCCCTTCAAGCCCAACCGCATGGCCATCGTGCTCATCGGCCTGGTGCTGGGCATCGGCGCTGGAGTAGGATTGGCGGCCCTGCGCGAGTTCGGCGACCGCTCGGTGCACGATGCCGCCACCCTGGCCGACGGCACCGGCTGGCCGGTGCTTGGCGAAATTCCGGTTATCGTCACCCGCCGGGACCGGCAGCGGGTGCGCGTCCGGCGCATGGTCTCGGTATCGGCCACCTGTCTGCTCATCGTCGCGGGATTGATCGTCTTTCACCTCTGGGTCATGGACTTGAACGTCTTCTGGGCCAAGGTGAACCGTCGTCTTCCCATATAAAGGAATCGCTCATGGTTGAACTGCTCAAACCTTTTCATAAAAATAGCGAAGAAAAGAATTCACCCCAGGCCGCGCCCGGCAAGACCGAGATCGTGGTGCGCGCCCCGGCGGGCCGCGTGGCGCCGCATTACCTCACCACCCGTTCGGTGGCCCTGGACCTGGAGACGCTGGAAAACAACCGCTGCATGGGGTTGTTGCCCGAGGCGCCCGAACACGAGGCCTACAAGATGCTGCGCATCCAGATCGGCCAGCGCATGTGCGCCAACAAGTGGAACACCCTGATGGTCACCAGTTTGCACCCGGGCGAGGGCAAGACCCTCACGGCCATCAACCTGGCGGCCATGTTCGCCCGGGAGTACCAGCGCACCGTCCTTTTGGTGGATACCGACCTGCGCCGCCAGCCGATTCAGGCGCTGCTGGGGTACGACCAGGACAAAGGGCTGGTGGACCACCTGCTGGACGGCTGCCCCGTCCGGGACATCATCGTCTGGCCCCAGGTGGAGAAGCTGACCTTGATCTCCGGCGGCCGCAAGCTGCAAGAGAGTGCTGAATTGTTGGGATCGCCCCAGATGGCCGCGTTCGTGGACGAGATCAAGGGGCGCTACGACGACCGGCTGATCATCTTCGATACCCCGGCGCTGATGGACTCGGCCGACACCATGGCCTTCGCCCCCCTGGTCGACGCCATCGCCATCGTGGTGGCGGCCGGCCGGACGGCCCTGGCCGAGGTCCAAACCGCCCTGGGCCGGATTCCCAAGGAAAAGGTGGTCGGTTTCGTGATGAATCATCGGCGCTGACCGCGAAGCACGCTTCCCCTCTGTGGCAACCCGAAAAGGCCGTACGCTTCACCGCGCGCGGCCTTTGGTGTTTTCAGCGGGCCGGGGGCCAGGGCCGACGTCTTAATCCTAAACCCATCATGCCCTCATCGCGGACGACTTTCCTACATTCCGAAGTCTTCCAAGAGCAGTATGCCCCCATGGGATCTGGCTTTATTGAAGTACTTCTTATCGGCGGTGACAAGAACGGTGTCTTGCAGAAGGAGCGCTACGGCATGATAGAGGGTGTCAAACAAGTGATGGTTCAATTCCATCGACAATTGACATGCCTTCAAATAGACCTCCCGCGTATCGACGATTTCGAAATTGATTTCGTATAGATCCTTTATATCCTCCTTGGCCGTGGCGGGGCTGAGCCGTTCGATCACGGCGGCCGCTTCCGCCAACCAGTGCGGGGGCTGATGGACGACAGCCCTCGATTCTTGAATATGAAGGAGAATGCCCAACGCCTTTTCGATATGCTCCTCTTCGTCCCGCGTAGGCAGCGCCCATTTCACCACGACGCTGGCATCCAGCACCAGATGTTTCATGAGCGCAACGCTTCCCGGGTCGAAGCAATACTCGAACCGCTCACGGGCCGCTTCGTTTTTCGCCGCGTCAACAAACGGTCAATGGCCTTGGCCCTTCTCCGCCGGTCCTTTTCCTCTTCGATCCCACGCAACATAAGCTCTGTGATGACGGCGCTTTTGTTGCGCCCCGCGAACATGTCGTTAAAGGCTTGCTTAACCTCGTCGGGAACGCTGTAATTGACGGTCGCCATGGCAACCCCTCCCAAGTTGTTGTTGAAATTTTCAACAATACTATGGGATCACCTCCATAATGTCAACGCCGGGATGCGCGTCCCCTTGCCTCGCCCCCCTGAAAAGGCCGTGCGCTTCACAGCAGCGCGCGGCCTTTTGTGGTTTCAGCGGGCCGGGGGGCAAAGCCGGCGGCTTAATCATAAACTCATCATGCCCTCATCGCGGACGAACACGATTTGCGCAAATGTTGGACAACGCGGTGCTGCCGGGGCCAGGGAGGGCGTTTGTCCCTAACCTTCGGACAAATCCAAAAGGAGTGCTCCCATGGCCTTGGCTCGTTCGACAGTTGCTCCGCTGACGCTGGTCCAGGGCCAACCCGGGGACCATTTGGCCTTTTTGGAGGCCCTGGGCATCGCGGATTGCACCGCGGGCCATTGGGCCGAAAAGATGCCCTTTGCGCCGGCGGATGTCACGGCGGGAACCGAGAACGAATTGCAGGTGGCCGTGGCCGGCCGGCGAGAGGTCGTGGACCTGGCCCAGGCCATCGAAAACGCCAATTACTACAAAAACATCGTCAAGCGGGTGGCCTCGGGGGATGCCCCGCGCAAGATTCTCTCTTCGCTGGAAAGCTACCTGGCCGCGCCGGACCCGATCTGGGAGAACAGTTGGGTGCGGCTGCCCCTGGCGGCGCTGAACGCGTATGCCCGTGGGGTGCTGGATAACGATATCCTGGCCGACAAAAGCCGCCGCGAAGGTCCCCGCCGCCAGGATTGCGACCGGTTTTTTATCGCCCAGCAATCCCAGCCGTTCCTGCGCATCCCCATCTCCTATCTGCTGAAGCTGTCCCTGGCCCAGGCCATCGGCGGGCCGAAGGTGCCGGCTCTGGTGCGCCAAAGCGGCGAGAAATGCTTCGACCATTTCATCAACGACAACACCTCGCCCGAGACCCACTCGTTCGCGCCGGTGGACGGCACGGGGCCCCAGGGTCTCGGAAAAGCCGTGGCCGACGAAATGGCCCTGCGGTTGCTGCTCACCCAACTGCTGGTGCAGCAGGCCAATCGCGGCCTGGGCCTCGCGGCCCACGGTCAGCGCGCCATCGTCTACTTCGCGCCCCATCCGCCCGTGCGCCAGAAGCAGCTCAACGACCTGATCCCGGATTCGTTTTACCGGGAGCTGTTCATGAGCCCCTGCCTGAGCGGTTGGGCCCGGGGCGAGGCCAAAAACCGCTACATGATCCTGTGTCATGAAGTGCTTTCGCGCAGCCAGCTCAACGCCCTGGGCAAGCTCAAGGAGGCCGGCATCATCGCCAACAACCTGGTGGTGCTGCCGCGTACCTCCAACGTCTGCCTGGCCAACAACGGCACCCATCTGAGCCTGGGTAGCCGCAAGCTCTCGGCGCTCATGGCCCACGGCCGGACAGGCTTCGGCGCGGCCGAAGAGAAGTACTTCGGCGATCTGGTCATCAAGATCGGCGAGCACTTTTTGCCTCTTTTCGTGGGCACTTACTCGGCGGCTCCCTACCGGCTGGCCTTTGCCGATTTCCATCCGGAAAAGGTGCTGGGGTTCCTGCCCCACGAATTGGACTACACTCACCTGCGCATGATCTGGCGCCGCTGGCGGCAGAAGGCGGACATCAAATGCTTCAACCAGCCGGTGACGCCCTTCGGGCCGGAGTGGCTGGACCGCCTCCTGAGCCGGGTGTTGGGCCTTAAAGGCGACCTGGTGCACGACTACCGGCTCATCGACTACCTGGTGGCCGTGCTCGGTACCGACGAGAGCCCCGCGTTGGACGGGCGCCTGGGCAACGACCTGCGCCTGAAGAACGATCTGGCCGACATGGGGGTGTTCGACCGGCGCATGGCCCTCTACATGCCCTTGCGTCCGCGCTTGTTCCAGGCCATGGGGTTTACGGGATTCGAAGGCCGGCACTACAGCCTTTTCGAAAGCTTCCAGCGCGACCTGCGGCCGGCCGTGGATTTGCAGCAGTTGATCACGATGCTGGCCTATCAGTACATCCTGCAAGGTGTGGTGGGCCATGGCGATATCCCCGACAACCCCACGGTGGAGAGCGAGCGTCGGCAATTCTTCTTTGCTGCCGCCATCGGCCTGCCCACCTTGTATGTGGATCGGAAGAGCGCCAACCGCTTCCTGCAACGCATCCTCGCCCATTGCCAAGATACCCGTCCCAGCCGCCGTTACCCGGGCTATCTGCGGGTCCCGGCCGTGGCCTACCAGCGGGCCTTGCTGCGGTTGCTGCGCCGGGACGCCAAGCCTCTGGTGGCCATGCTCGGGCTCGAGGAAACGTTGGCGGATCTGGCCCAACGCATCGAAAACCCCGAGGGCCACGCGGTGGCCCAGCGCCTGGTCGGCCGCGTCAGCGGCGGGGGCAAGCGCTCGGCCCTGAAATGCGAGCCCCAGGCCTTCAACCAGGGCATGGAGTACTTCTATCGCGAAACCCTGAGAAGGGAGCACCTGGCCGAGGCCTACGCCGTTTTCCGCAAGGCGGTGGCCGACCTGGATGCCTGGCAAGGCTGGCGCGACGGTTACTACAATCAAGCCCTGCTGGCCATTCTGGACGGCCAGAGCGCCGCCGCCTTCGCGGCCCGGGTCGAACGTGAGCTGCTGACCGAAGAACTTGACGAAGCCGACGGCCGCAACCTGATCCATCTGCTGCTGCTGGTGCTGGACCACCGACTGCGTACGAAAGGAGAGGCTTGAATCGGACATGAGCGCCATGCCGTCACACAAATTTATCGACCGCCGCAGCGGCCGGGTCGTCACCGAGGCCTTGATGGCTGACCGTCTGGTAAAGTTGCTCTATGGACCGGTGCGCGAGAGCGCGCCGCTGCTCTTCAAGGCGCTGGTCTCGGCCCGGGGCAGTCAACTGCTCAGCTTCATCCAATTCGACCGGGCGTCGCGCCGAAACCCAACGGCGGCCCGCCAACTGGCGGCCGATTTGAACATCGATCTCGACGAGTGCCTGGACCCCGACGAGTGTCTGCGCTCCGCGCGCCATCTTTTCGAGCGCCGGATCCAATATTGGCAGTTCCGGCCCACCCCCGCCGCGGCGGATCGGGTGGTCTCGCCGGCCGACGCCAGAATTCTGGTCGGTTCGCTGGACGACACCGACCGGTTCTTTCTCAAGGAAAAATTCTTTACCTTCGATGAACTGCTGGGCGCGGACAAGGCCCAGTGGCGCGCGGCGTTCAGTCATGGCCGATTCGCCTTGTTGCGCCTGACGCCCGAAAAGTACCACTACAACCACACACCGGTGGCCGGTCGAGTGGTGGACGTCTACGCCCTGGATGGGGCCTACCACTCGTGCAACCCGGCGGCCGTGCTGTCCGTTGCCGCGCCTTTTTCCAAGAACAAGCGCGTGGTAACCGTTTTCGACACCGACCAACCCGGCGGCACCGGGGTGGGGCTGGTGGCCATGGTGGAGATCGTGGCCTTGATGATCGGCGATATCGTCCAGTGTTACAGCGCCTTCGAATATGACGCCCCCATGGAGGTCGTTCCCGGCCTGACCGTGCTGCGCGGCCGGCCCAAGAGCCTCTTTCGGCCGGGTAGCTCGGTGGTGGCGCTCTTCTTTCAGAAGGATCGCATCCACTTCGATCCGGACCTGATCGCAAACCAGCGCCGTCGGGATGTCGCCAGCCGCTTCAGTTTCAATTTCGGCGCGCCGGTGGTCGAGACCGACATCCAGGTGCGCGCCTCGTTGGCCCGGAGCGGCCCGGGGCCGGAACCGGCCTGGCTCCACAGGGCGCCCGGCGCCGCGGACGAAGCGAGGCCCCAAGCATGCCCCATATGATCTTTATCGGCGGCCTGACACTGGCCCTGGGCCTCGTCTACGCGTGGGCCTTCAAGCACCTGCCCCAGGAGCGCTGGCAGATCCTCTGCGCCTTTCCGTTGCGCAAACAGGCCGACGGCCGCTGGGAGGGTCTCAACCTGACCTACTACGGCCTGATCAATGCCGCCGCAGTGGCCTTCGGCCTGAGCATGACCTTCATCCTGCTGGGCAGCGTGGGCTTGCCGCATGGCCGCATCGCCCTTTTCGTCGGCGCGATTCTGCTGGTGTGCGTGCCCAGCGCCAAGTGGATGGCCCGCCTGGTGGAGAAGAAAAAACATACCTTGAGCATCGGCGGCGCGGCGTTTTGCGGTTTGATGGCGGCGCCGCCGGCCCTATTGCTGCTAAGCCCCCTGACGGCCCGCTGGGGCGGCGGCCCACTGCCGGTGATGCCCATGCTGGCCGCCTTGATCGTCGGCTATGCCTTCGGCGAAGGCAGCGGCCGCCTGGCCTGCCTTAGCTTCGGCTGTTGCTACGGCCGGCCCATCGCCACGCTGCCGCCCCTGCTGCGGCGCTTGGTCGCGCCTTTCAGCGTCGTCTTCCAGGGCTCTGCTAAAAAAGCGGTCTATGCCGACGGCTTGGGCGGCCAGCCTTTGTTAGCCGTGCAGGCCATCACCGCCGTAATCTACACCGCAGCCGGGCTGGCGGGTGTAGGGCTTTTTCTGCAGGGCCGGTTCCGGGGCGCCTACCTGCTGTGCATATTAACGACCCAGCTCTGGCGCGGCCTGTCGGAATTTTTGCGGGCCGACTTCCGGGGCGCTCGAAAGATCAGCGCCTACCAATATTTCGCCGGTATTGCCGCCCTGGCCGGGCTGATCTACGGCTTGTTCATAAACAGCCCGCCGGTGCCGACCGACCTGCTCCGGGGCCTGGGCCTGCTGTGGCACCCGGCCTTTATCCTCGGAACGGCCGCCGTGGCCCTGATCATTTTTCTTTTTACGGGGCGCAGTCAGGTCACCGGGGCCCACCTCTCCCTTTTCGTGCATCCGGATCGAATCTGAAGGCCGGTTCACCCCATGGCCGTTGCCGGTGCGCCCAGCACACGCCGCATGCTCCTTGAGATCGCCGTTCCCGCGGTAATCGCTTTGACGCCGGTATTTTTTCTGGTATGCAAGAAGAAAATGAGACAGGTTTTTCATGGGCAACATCAAGAAGACGAGTAAAGGCGCAGCACCGGCCGATACCCGACGCATCAAAACCCTCTGCCTGATTCGCCACGCCAAATCGAGTTGGAAATACCCGGGGCTGGCGGATGCCGACCGACCGTTGAGCACCCGGGGCCGGCGCGAAGCGGCGTTGATGGGCCAGGTGTTGTCCGAACGCGGGTTTGCGCCGGACCGCTGGTTCAGCAGTCCGGCCCTGCGTGCCCTGCGCACGGCCGAGGCGGTGGCCGGGGCGGTGGGTTGGCCCGTCTCCCGCATCGCCCTCGAGCAGCGCTTGTACGAGCGCAGCAGCGAGGAGTTGCTGGCCTTCCTGCGAGGCATGGATGACCATGCGGCCTGGGTGGTTTGTGTCGGCCACAATCCCGAGCTCACCGACCTGGCCTACCGGTTGGCGTCGAAGAGTATCGCCAATGTGCCGACCTGCGGCGTGGTGGAGATGCGTTTTGACATGGAACAGTGGCAGGCGCTGGGGGAGAGCAAGCCCATCTCCGTTTCGTTCGATTTTCCCAAGAATCATCTCCAACAACCATCCGAGAGGTGACATGATCAATGCACTGAAATTCGCTGCCGTCGATATCGGCTCCAATGCCGTGCGGCTGCTGTTGGCCGGCGTTTTCGAGATCGACGGCCAAACGGCCTACAAGAAGATGTCGCTGACCCGCATGCCGATCCGCCTGGGCGGCGACGCCTTTGCCCTGAACCGCATCTCCGATGCCAAGGCCGACGAACTGGTTCGAACCATGGTGGGGTTCAAGCACCTCATCGACGCCTACCAGCCCATCGCTTATCAGGCCTATGCCACGTCGGCCATGCGCGGCTCCCGCAACGGTCCGGCCATCTGCAAACGCGTGGAAAAGGCCTGCGGTATCCACATCGACATCATCGACGGCCAGCGGGAAGCGCAATTGATCTTCGAGAACAAAAGCTCGGAGCGCTTCGGTGGGTTCAAGCACTATCTGTATGTGGATGTGGGCGGCGGCAGCACGGAGATCACCCTTTTTTCCGGCGGCAAAATCGCGCGCTCGAAATCTTTCGACATCGGCACCATCCGCATGCTGCAGGGCGGGGTGACCAAACCCCAGTGGAGTGCGATGCGCCAATGGCTCAAAACCCACACCGCCAAGATGCGCTCCATCGCGATCATCGGTAGCGGCGGCAACATCAATAAGATCTTCTCTCTGGCCGGCTGCAAAAACGGTTCGGCGCTGACCCCGATCAAGCTGCAAAAGGTGCGCAACGCCCTGGCCGCGCGATCCTACGAACAGCGTATTCTCCAGGTCGGCCTGCGCCCGGACCGGGCCGACGTGATCGTGCCGGCCGCCGATATCTACCTGAACCTGAGCCAGTGGGCCGGCATCGAGAAGATCTTCGTGCCTGTGGTGGGCCTGGCCGACGGCGCCGTGCGTCTGCTCTACAGCCGTTATAAAGATATGCCCTCCAAGGCCGGGGCCGCGACCACGAAGATCCTTAAGATGCGCCCCAAGAAAGCGGCAAAATGAAGCTTGACGCACCAATTCGCCTGGTACCGGAGATGACCGCCCATCGAGCGGCCCGGACCATCCTCGGGCATTTGACCGCCGTCATGCGCGCCAACGAAGCCGGCATCCGCCAGGACAGCGATATCGAATGTCTCCACGATTTTCGGGTGGCGGCGCGGCGCTCGCGCTCCCTGCTGACCCTCTTGAAAAAAGAGCTAGACCCGGCGCTGTGGGCTGAATTGCGCGCCGGCCTGCGCGTCCTGGGCCAAACCACCAACGCCCTGCGCGATCTGGATGTCTATCTGGCCCAGCGGGCGCACTATCGAAAAATACTGCCCCCTACGCTCCGGCCGGCCATCGCGCCATGGTTCGATGCCCTTGGGCGGCAGCGTGGCCGGGAGGCGAAAAAAGTGACACGGTTTTTGTCGTCCAGGCCGTATGGCCGCATCATGAAGCGGCTGGAACGCTTCGCGACCGCCGTTCCCGATCCCGATACAGTGAAACCGGTCGAGGCATCCGACGGCCCCCCCATTGTTACGGTGGCCCGGCGGGAGATCGATCGCTTGTTTGCAAAGACCCTGCGCAACGGCCGGCGCATCGACGCAAGCTCGGCGGATGACCGCTTGCACCGCCTGCGCATCCAGTGCAAGCAGTTGCGCTATGCGTTGGAGTTCTTCCACGGCCTCTTTGCCCCCGGGCCGGTGGGCCGGGCGATTCGGCAGGTCAAGGCGCTTCAGGAGTATTTGGGCCTTTTTAACGACCGGTCGGTCCAGCAGCAGTTTCTCTTCGAACATCTCAAAAGCATTCCGGCCCCCCATGGTCCCCGGCGAATGGCCCGGGCCGCGGCCGTCGGCGCCTTGATCGGCGTTCTCTTCATGGAAAAGGAGTATCAGCGCGCGGGCTTCGAAGAAGTCTTCACCCGCTTCAGCGACCCGGAGCAGGTCCGGCGCTTCCGCAAGCTTTTTTCTCCGGCCGAAGACTGATATATCATCCATGGCTCTAAAAACCGCCAGGTCACGTGGCCCCGCGTCTTCAAGCCTCTCTGGATTTCTTCTTATACTTCTTTCGCTTGGCTTTTGAAAGCTCCGGGTAGAGCGCCGAACCTCGGCCCGACAGGCTCGGGTTGGTGAGGAAGAAGTGATGGGCGCTGAAGCGCTCCTTTTCGGGCTTGAGGCGCTCGTACTCGCCGTCCGGCCGCAGCACCCAGCTCTGGATGTTGTCCCGCAGGTTGGCCACCATGATCTGGTCCAGCACCTGCTGGTGAACCGTGGGGTTGAGGATGGGCACCAGGCTTTCGATGCGCCGGTCTAGGTTGCGCGGCATCCAGTCGGCCGAGGAGATATACACTTTGGCCTGCCGGGAGGGCAGGGGCTGGCCATTGCCGAAGCAGACGATGCGGCTGTGCTCCAGGAAGCGGCCGACGATGGACTTGACCCGAATGTTCTCCGAATAGCCTGGGATGCCCGGCCGCAGGCAGCAGATGCCGCGGATCACCAGCTCGATCTTGACCTTTTCCCCGGATGCCCGGCACAGGGCATCGATGATGTCCGGGTCCGTCAGGGAGTTCATTTTGGCCCAGATACTGCCAGGCCGTCCGGCGCGGGCCTGTTCGATCTCGGCCTCGATATCCGCCATCAGTTGCTTTCTCAAGGTCAGGGGGGACAGGCTCAGGCGCTTGAGGTTCACCGGCCGGGCGTAGCCGGTCATGTAGTTGAAGATGCGCATCACGTCGCTGCAGATCAGAGGGTCGCAGGTGAAAAAGGAGAGGTCGGTGTAAATCTTGGCCGTGATGGGGTGGTAGTTGCCGGTGCCCAGATGGGCGTAGGCGGCCAGCCGTTCCCCTTCCCGGCGGACCACCAGCGACAGCTTGGCGTGGGTCTTGAAATCGATGAAGCCATAGGCCACCTGCGCCCCGCTGCGTTCGAGCCTGCGGGCGAACTCGATATTGGCGGCCTCGTCAAAACGCGCCTTGAGTTCCACCATGACCGTGACGCTCTTGCCCGCCTCGGCGGCCTCCACCAGAGCCTGGACCACCGGGCTGTCCTCGCTGGTGCGGTAGAGGGTCTGTTTGATCGAAACCACGTTAGGGTCCAGACTGGCCTGGCGGATGAACTGCACCACCACGTCGAAACTCTCGTAGGGGTGGTGCACGACGATATCCTTGGCGCTGATGGCGGCAAAGCAATCCCCGCCGAAATCGCGGATGCGCTCGGGAAAGCGCGGCGCATAAGATGGGAAGAGCAGGTCGGGGCGGTTGTCGACGATCAGCTCCTTGAAATCCGGCAGGGCCAGGTATTTGAACCGGAACAGGTCGTCAGGCGAAACGCAGAGCTGCTCGATGATCAGGTCTTTCAAATCGTCGGGCATCTCGTCGTCCACCGACAGGCGCACCACACTGCCGCGCCGGCGCCGCTTCAGGGCCGAGGTGAAGGTGCGCACCAGGTCCTCGGCCTCTTCGTCGATCTCTAGTTCGCTGTCGCGAATTACCCGAAAAACGCCGCTGGCAATGGATTTAAAACCCGGAAAAAGTTGATTCAGGTGTATGCGCACCACATTCACCAGGCTGATGAAGCGGTTTTGGGGCCCGGGTAGACGCACGAAGCGCTTGAGCTGGCTGGGCAGGATGACCAGGGCGACCATCTGGGCGCCGTCGCTCTCGCCTTCCAGGGCCAGCACCAAGGCATACCCCAGATTGGGAATGAAGGGAAACGGATGGGCCGGGTCCACCGCCAGCGGACTGAGCACCGGGAAGATCTGTTCGGCAAACCGTTTGGAGAGCCAGCTCAGGTCGAAAGCCGAAAGTCGGCCGGGTTGCACCAGTTGGATGTTTTCGCGATCCAGCAGGATCAGTAACGCTTCGATGCAGCGTTGTTGATCCGTGCGCAGCAGGGCGATGCTCTCGTCGATTACTTGCAGTTGCTGGGCGGGGGTCATTCGGTCGGGGCTGGCGCTGTGGGCGCCCGAAGCCACCTGGGCCTTGAGGCCCGCCACGCGCACCATGTAAAACTCATCCAGGTTGCTGGCCGAAATGGTCAAAAAGCGCAGCCGTTCCAGCAGGGGGTGGTCGGTGTTGAAGGCCTCCGCCAGCACCCGACGGTTAAATTGCAGCCACGACAGCTCCCGGTTGATATAGCGCCGGGGCGATTGGCCGTTGAACGCCGGACCGGGCGGTTGGGGTTTGGCCATGTCGGGTGATCCATTGCCCTTGGTTGCGGCAATGGCGGCGATTTTCGGTGGATGAGTATCCATAAGCGGTCCGGGCCGTTCCATTGAGATTCCTCGAACACTTTAGCACTCCAATTGTTAGCATTTGATGAGGAGTGCACGATTCCCGCTCCGGACAAATTCGCGCCCTAACCCAATTCCAACCGGATCGTAACCACGCACTAACGCGCTGACCATACAAAAAGGGGGAACTTCGCCCCGGATTATTTGGGGCGTTTTCAAAGAGGACGGCAGCGGCGCGATTGGCCGATTTGCACGATATCCAGCATTTCGTGGAGAAGTATGCGTAGCTCCCCTTCGCGGAGGAGATGAAAGTGGAAAGTGGAAAGAAGAAAGTAAAGGCGGCGCTGCTGGAAGTGATTGGAGAGGCCGAGGACGGAGAGCTCGAAGCGGTGCTGGATGTCCTCTGGGCCTGGGGCGATCTGACCGTGCATCAGGAGCCGGAAAAGGCTCTGGTGATGATGACCGTGCGCGATCCCTTCGACACCGATTTCTTCCTGGGAGAAGTGCTGACGACTTCCGCACGGGTGGCGTACGGCAATGGCGTGGGGCACGGCGTTCTCATGGGCGATGCACCCCGGGCCGCGCTGCTGCTGGCGGCCGTGGAGGCCCTCGAAAACGGTGGTCAGCAGGCACGCCTGGCGCCGGCACGAGCGCTGGCCGACCGGCTTGCCCCGCGTCTGGCCGAGCGCCGCCAGACCATTGGCCGCCAGGCGGCGGCCACCGCGGTGCAATTCGAATCCATGCGCAAGGAGCGGGTGGATTTCGGTTCCCTGGGAGGTTGAACATGCAACCCTATTTTATTTCCGACCGGAGCAAACGCACCCTGCACAACTTCCGTCTGCTGATGCAGGCCATGGCGCACCCCGGAAGCATTCGTCAACTGGAGACGCGCGCGCTGCTCTACGATTTCCCGGCCCTGGCCGTGGCCGAATGTCTGATGGACCACGAGGTCAGTTTTGCCCTGGCCGGCCAGGGGCTCAGCGACCGCCTGCACGCCGCCATCCGCGACACCACCAGCGCACGGCCGGCAGCGATGGCCGAAGCCGATTTCGTCTTCATCTTCGGGCCTGGAAGCCAAGGTGATATCGAGGGCGCCAAGCGCGGCACGCCGGCTTTTCCGGACCGTGGCGCCACCCTGATCTACAGCCTGGCGTCGAATGCCGAAATGGGAACCGAACATCTGCGGGTGCGCCTCAGCGGCCCGGGCATCGCCGAGCGCAACGGCATCGCACCCCAGATGCGCGGCTTGGACCTGGAGGAACTGCGCCTGATAAAGCGGATCAATTCCGATTATCCCCTGGGTGCCGATGCGTTTTTTGTCGGACCCCAGGGCCAGTTGATGAGCTTGCCCCGCTCCACCCGTATCGAGGTGATGTAAGGCCATGGGTTACGTGGCGGTCAAAGGCGGCGAAGGGGCCATTGCCCGCGCCGAACAATTTCTGCAGGCCGAACGCACCGGCGGCGGGGCCGATCTATTGCGGCCCGAGCAGATCCGCGACCAGCTTTACCTGGCCGTGGATCGCGTCATGGGCGAGGGCTCGCTCTACGCCCCGGAGCTGGCGGCCCTGGCCTTCAAGCAGGCGGCCGGCGACACCTTGGAGGCGGCCTTCATCCTGCGCGCCTATCGTACCACGCTGCCCCGGGCCGGCTATTGCGAGCCGATCCGAACCCATGGCATGCGCGTGATCCGGCGCATCTCGGCGGCCTTCAAGGAGATCCCCGGCGGCCAGATCCTGGGGCCGACCCCCGACTACACCCTGCGGTTGCTGGACTTCGAGCTGCACGACGAATCCCGGGCCAGGGTCCAGGCCGCCTTGCACTCCTATCTAAAGGATATCCAGGGGCTCGACCCCCTGCCCGAGCGTTTTCCTAAGGTGGTGGAGATGCTGCGCCGGGAGGGCCTTCTGGTCGGCCGCGGCCCGGGAGCGACCGACGCTCCCCAGCAGATCTTCGACATCACCCGCGACGCCCTGCGCTTTCCGGCCCCGCGCAGCGCCCGCTTGCAGACCTTGGCCCGGGGCGAAACCGGCGGCCTGCTGGCCCTGGCCTACTCCAACATGCGCGGTTACGGCTCGGTGCACCCGGTGATCGGCGAGCTGCGGGTGGGCTATCTGCCCGTACTGGTGAAAAACCCCTTGAGCGGCGTGGTGGAAACCCTGGGCGAGATCAAGGTCACCGAGGCCGAGGTGATCGCCCGCATGGAGGCCGCCGACGGGCCGGCGCGCTTCACCCTGGGCTACGGCCTGTGCTTCGGCCACAACGAAACCAAGGCCATCGCCATGGCGGTGCTGGACCGGGCCATGGCCGCCGACGAGCCCACCAGCCCCTCCGAAGACCCGGAGTTTGTGCTGACCCACATCGACGGCATCGAGGCCATGGGCTTCTGCAACCATTACAAACTGCCCCACTACGTCACCTTTCAGTCGGATCTGGACCGTCTGCGCCAGATCCAATCCCAGGGGCGGCCGGATGGCGGCGAAGCGGAAACGGACGGCACGGAGGCGCCGGCATGAGTCCCGATCCCCATTTCCCCTGGGCGGCCAGGGATTGGCGCGCAGCCCTGCCCCAGGCCCAAGGCCCGTATAGCTTTGCCTTCCTGGACGAGGGGGCCAAGCGCGAGATCCGGCGCAAGATCCTCAAGGCCATCGCCATTCCCGGTTACCAGGTGCCCTTTGGTTCCCGGGAGATGCCCATCGCCCGGGGCTGGGGCACGGGCGGCGTGCAGCTCACCTTATCGTTGATCGGGCCCGACGACCTGCTCAAGGTGATCGACCAGGGGGCCGACGACAGCGTCAATGCCGTGAACATCAAGAAGTTCGTGGCCCAAGTCACCGGCGTGGCCCTCACCACCGACACCCGGGCCGCCACCCTGATCCAGACCCGGCATCGGATTCCCGAAGAACCGTTGCAGCCCCACCAGGTGTTGATCTTTCAGGTGCCCATCCCCGAACCGCTGCGCCTGGTCGAGCCGTCCGAAGCCGAAACCCGGCGCATGCACGCCGAGGCCGATTACAGCCGCATGTGGCTCTATCTCTACGAAGACATCGTGACCTTCGGCGAGATCACCGTGGGCGCGCGCTACCCGGTGAAGGTCAACGGCCGCCACCTCATGGACCCCAGCCCGATCCCGCGCTGGGACGTGGTCAAGCTGCACCGCAACCCGGCCCTGATGCTCTTTTGCGCCGGCCGCGAAAAGCGCATCTACGCCGTGCCGCCCCATACCGATGTGGAACCGCTGGGTTTCGAGGATTACGCCTTCCAGGTCGAGCGTTTCGCCGGAGGCCGTTGCGCCCTGTGCGGCGCGGCCGATGTCTTCCTGGACGAGATCGTCGACGACGCTTCGGGCCGGCGCCTCGCGGCCTGTTCGGATACGGCTTTCTGCCGCAAGCGCCGCGGCGCAGAAGGGGAGCGGGCATGACGCCGATCCTGCGCCTGCGCGGCCTGACCAAGCGCTATGGCCCGGGCTGCCCCGACTGCCGGGAGCGGACCGGACCGGAGCACGAGACCAACCAGTGCCCCCGCTGCCGTTCGGTCATCGCCTGCCGGGAGGTCGCCTTCGAGCTCTACCCCGATGAAGTCCTGGGCATCGTGGGCGAGAGCGGCTCGGGCAAGAGCACAGTGGTGCGGTTGCTGCATTTCGATTTCGAGCCCACGGCCGGGGAGTGCTTCCTCAACATCGACGGCGCACCCGCCGGCAATCTCTTCGCCACCGATGCCTACCGGAAACGGCGCCTGCGCAACACCGGCATGGGTATCGTCTACCAGAACGCCCACATGGGGCTGCGCCTCAAGGTGAGCGCCGGCGGCAACGTGGCCGAAAAATTGCTCATGGCCGACTGGCGCCACGTGGGCCGCATGCGCGCCCGGGCCGCCGATCTGCTGGCCCGCACCGAAGTGCCGGTGGCGCGCATGGACGATGCCCCCCGGCACTTTTCCGGCGGCATGCAGCAGCGGGTGCAGATCGCCAAGGCGCTCTCCACCGATCCGGCACTTTTGCTGTTGGATGAGGTCACCACCGGCCTGGATGTCTCGGTGCAGGCCAAAGTGCTCGACCTGATCCGGACGCTCCAGCGTACCCTGCATCCGGCCTGCATCGTGGTCTCCCACGATCTGGGCGTCATCCGCATGCTCACCTCGCGCACCATCGTCATGCGCCACGGCTGCATCGTGGAGCAGGGGCTGACCGATCAGGTGCTGGAAGATCCCCAGCATGCGTATACGCAGTTGCTGGTGAATTCGGCGTTGTGAAGATGAAGGCCGAAGGTTGAAGTTCGAAGAAAGAGCGAAGGGCTGGAAATGCTACGGGTGGAAAATCTCGAAAAGAAATTCATCTCCCACAGCCTGGGTGGCAAGGAGATCGTCGGGTTCCGGCCGATTTCTTTCCAGGTGGCGGAGGGCAAGGCCCTGGGGCTGGCCGGCGCCAGCGGTCTGGGCAAAAGCTCGGTGCTCAAGTGCATCTACCGTACCTACCGCGCCGGAGCCGGCCGTATTCTTTTCGACTCGCAAGCCTTCGGCCGCATCGATCTCGCGCACCTGCCGGAGAACGAAGTACTTTACCTGCGCCAAGCCGAGATCGGCTACGTGACCCAGTTTCTCTCGGTGCTGCCCCGGGTGCCGGCCGTGGCGGTGGTGGCCGAACCGCTGGTCACCGCCGGCGTCGCCCCTGCCGAGGCCCAAAGCGAAGCGCGCCGCCTGCTGACGCGCCTGGGTATCGATCTCCGCCTGCATGACGCCTTTCCCAGTACCTTCAGCGGCGGCGAAAAGCAGCGCGTGAATCTGGCCCGGGCCGTGATCCGACCGTCGCGCCTGATGTTGCTGGACGAACCCACCGCCTCACTGGACCCGGCCTCCATGCAGGTGGTGATCGAGATCCTTTCGGAGATCAAGACCCGGGGGAGCACCCTGATCGCCATCTTCCACGACCGGTCGGTCATGGACCGGCTCATGGACGATGTTTTTCAGATGCCCCCCAAGGAGGAAGCGCCATGTTGACCCTTTCATCCCTATCCCCAGCCGATCTGGTGATCCGCAACGCCCGGGTAATGCTGCCCGACGATGTGCTGCCCGACGCCACCGTCTATGTGGCCGACGGCCTCATCCAGGAAATCACAAAAACCAACGGCCGTCCGCCCGGCCGCCGCACCATCGACGCCGGGGGCCAATTGCTGCTGCCCGGCTTCATCGATATTCACAGCGACGTCATCGAAACCGCCATCCAGCCCCGGCCCGGGGGCCGCTTTCCCGTGGAGGTGGCCCTGCACGAGCTGGACAAACAGTTGGTGGCCTGCGGCGTCACCACCATCTTCCACTGCCTCTGTTTCCTGCCCAGCGACGAAAACCCGCCCTTTCGCAGCGCGGAGATGACCGACTTTCTCATCGGCCGGCTCCACGAGCTGCGCCCCGAGTTCAAGGCCGGCACCTATATTCATGCCCGCTACGAAATCACCAACCACGAGGCCTTCGAGGCCGTGGAAGATCTCGTGCGCAAGGGGCTCATCCATTACTTCTCGATCATGGACCACACCCCCGGCCAGGGGCAGTTTTCGGAAGTCTCTCGTTTCCGCGAATACTACGCCAAAGCCCGAGGGCTCACCGAGGCCCACATGGATGCCATGATCGAACGCCGCTTGCAGGCCAGCCGACACATCGACGGCGAGCGTATCGCGCGTCTGACCTGTTTGTGCCGGGAGCATCGCATCCAGGTGGCCAGCCACGACGACGATTCGAGCGCCAAGGTGGCCTGGGTGCGTGAACTGGGCGCCACCCTGTCTGAATTTCCGGTCAACCTGGATGCCGCCCGAGCCGCCCGGCGCCACGGCATGTACATCTCCCTGGGGGCGCCCAACGTGCTGCGCGGCGCCTCGCTCACCGCCAATCTTTCCGGCCGTGCGGCCCTGGCCGCGGGGCTTGGAGATATCCTCTGCTCCGACTATGCGCCCATGAGCCTGCTGCATGCGGTCCTGGCCATCGAGCGCGAGAAAATCCTTTCTCTACCCGAGGCAGTCAACCTCATCACTCTAAACCCGGCCCGGGCCGTTGGTCTGGACCAGCGCACCGGCTCCATCGAACCCGGTAAGGCCGCCGACCTGGTGCTGGTGGACGACCGACTGAAGGTGGCGGCCATCACGCAGACCATCGTCAACGGCCGGGAGGTTTACTGCGGTGGAAGGTGACAAACGCTTGAGCGCCACGGGGGCTGATGCCCAATGGGTGATCTCGCTGGAGGAGACGGCCGCGCTGGCCGCCCGGCGTGCCGGCGAGATCCAGATGGCCCAATTTCGACGGCCGGGCGTGCGGTACGACCGAATGCTCTACGACGTCAAGCTGGAAACCGATCGGCTTTGCGAGGAAGCCATCGTGCATACCATCCGCGAGCGCTTTTCTGCCCACGCCATCCTCACCGAGGAGAGTGGCTGGATGCCCGGTAGAGGGGACACGGTCTGGATCGTGGACCCCCTGGACGGCACGGTCAACTTCTGGCATGGCCTGCCCTTCTTCTGCGTCTCCATCGCCTGCTACCGCAAGGCGCCCGACGCCTTGCCCGAAACCTTGAATCTCCAGGCCCCCCTGGTGGCTGCGGTGTTGCTGCCATACACCCATGAGCTTTTCACGGCCCGGGCGGGCCAAGGGGCCCTCTTCAACGGAAATCTACTTCAGACGCCGACGGTGGGGCGCCTCTCCGACGCCGTGGTGAGCGTCAGTTTCGGCAAGCGTCCGGACAAGATGGCCCTCATGACCCGGCGCCTCGACACCCTGTTGCCCAACGTGCGCAAAGTTCGCTGCCTGGGCGCCGCGGCCGCCGAGTTGTGCTATGTGGCCGCCGGCTTTCTGGGCGGCACCCTCTACGAAGGGCTCAAGCTGTGGGACTTCGCCGCCGCCAGGCTCATCCTCCAGGAAGCCGGCGGCTTTTTAAAGGCGGACGAAACCGAACCCGGCGATTGGCGCGTGTTTGCCGGTGCCACGGATTTGCATGCTGCCCTTCGCTCCATTTGCTTGTCGCACCAGTCTGTAACAAATCAAAATATCTAACCAATACATTGACATGCGGCAAGGTTGTAGGTACCTTATCTACAACAGCTCGCTGTCGATCGACGTGGTCTGGTGCCCTGTGCTCAAGTACTGTATGGTGAGTCACCGATTCGCCTATATCGAAATGTCTGCGGTTCAGAGGAACTCCAATGAAAATGAGGTTTGAGTGGGATGAAGAGAAAGCAAAGGCTAATCTCAAAAAGCATAGAATCGATTTCGATGAAACGACGACAGTATTCATTGATCCCAATGCAATTACAATCTGCGATCCTGGCCACTCGGCGGATGAAGAGCGCTATATAGACATCGGCTGTTCCATTGTCGGACGAGTTCTGGTGGTGGTTTACACCGAACGTAGCAAAAAGATACGCATTATCGGTTGTCGAAAGGCAACTGCAAAGGAGCTGAAGATATATGAAGAAAGCAACGGCTAAAAAGGTGCAACGGAAAGAAAAGGATATGCGCCGTGAATATGATTTCAGCGGGGGGGTTCGGGGCAAGCATCACAAGGCGTTGCAGGCCGGATTTACGGCGACGGTTCATCAAAGCGATGGCAGCACTGTCGTAAAGGAGATTGCTCCCAGGCAGGGGACGGTCGTTCTCGAACCGGAGGTTCGCGCCTATTTCCCGGATTCGGAATCCGTAAATAAGGCTTTGCGCTGTCTGATTCCACTGATGCCCAAAAAGCGCCTGTCGAAGACAAAGAAGGCGGCAATCAATGGGTAGGAGCGGGGCACAATGGTTCCATGGACGGCATCCTTACCCCACTTGGGCCACCGCCAGCGCATTAAAGTCGATGGCGGTCAGGGAGGCCTGTTGCAACCAGGCTTTGATGTCGTCGCGGATCTTGCGCACCTGTTCGAGCTTTTCGCTTTCGGTGCCGGTGGCCGCGGCCGGGTCGGGGAAGGGCACGTGGGCGCGACGGGTGATGCCGGGAAAGATAGGGCATTTGGACTTGCCGTCGTGGCATACGGTCACCACGTAGTCGAACAGACGGCCCTTCTGGAAGAACGAGAAGAGGCTCTGGGGCAGCTTTTGGGAAAGGTCGATAGCCCTCTTCGGCCATGACCTGGGCCACGAGCGGGTTGATGCGCTCGGATGGTTCGAGTCCGGCTGAGACAGGTACGCACCCCTGACCGCAAGGTGTACACGATCACCGCAAGGGGTCGGGAAAGCCTTCCTCGATGCCCTTCGCGCACCGGTTGCGCCTCATCCGGACAAGAGCCCTTTTCTGATGCGGCTTTTCTTTTTTGGTGCTCTGCCGCCTGCCGATCGCCTGGCAATGGTCCAAAACCATCTGGATGCCGTCCGGCAGCAAAAACAAGCGCTCGAAGGGGTAGGCCCTAAGGTTGAGCAGCATGCCGACCATTTTCAGTATCTCTGTTTTCAGTTTGGGCTGCTTTTTTCAGGGATCTTGCAAATAACATGGCAGTGGTCCTGCAGTCCTTAAAGGATAGCGAATTGGCCGACGATTGAAGGGAGCAGGTATGAAAAAAACCGGCCGATCGACCGCTTCCGGCCAAAGTGTTTACAAGCAGCATGTTTGCCAATAGACCATTTCACATCAAACCCAAGGAGTAAATCATGAAAGTACTCGCCATCAATTCAAGCCCGCGCGATCCCTGTACGAGGCGCTTAGGGGCCAGCCGCCGGGAATGCGGCTCACAGTCCCTATTCAGACTCAAATGCAAGCTTTTTCGTCTAAGACTTTTCGAACTGTATTTGCCAGATCCATGAGAGTGGCAGGCTTCATCAGTATTGCATTGATGTTCAATTCCGTGAGCGCATCATCGATTATCGCGCTGAAACCGCTGTTCAGAATTATTGGGATGTTGTTCCGGACTTTACGGACTTCACGAGCAAGCTTATCCCCCGTTACCTGAGGCATTGTCATATCAGTAATAATCAAGTCGTACTTTTGAGAATTGTTAGAAAAAGCCTCTAAAGCCTCGCTTGCACTCGCTCTTTTGTCAACGGTATACCCTAAACTTCCCAACAGTGTTTCCCATATTTCCAGCAACTCTGTGTCATCGTCAATTAATAGGATTGTTTCCTTTCCTGTCGGTAATGATGCCTCCATTTTCGTAGCCTCTTTTGCAAGTGGTAAATTCAGGTGGAGTTGTGTCCCCACGTCTGTTCACAATAATCTTTGATATCAATTCCAAGTTTAGATTCCATCGACAATCGAAAGTACCATACTCGCAATGAAAATGCTCTAGCATAGATAGAACCATGAAGCTATCGAAGTATATAACTATTTCAATCATTTATGAATGACTCGATTATATTGCATCTTCAATCGGTTACGAATCGTGCTCGGAGCGTTTAGGCTACCCCGTGAACGGTTATATCTTTTCAGTTCATTTGTTGATTCGTGAATGTCGTTAGTCTTGCTCTGGAGAAGTCTTTTAATCGACTATATACGACTTTGTGCAGTGTTGGTTTTCGATTTAACCTCTCTAACTCATTTCTGGAAATCAGATAGCCTAAAAAGATCTGGCCGCCTAACGAGACTATAACACTCATCATGTATAATCTGTAGCCTGTGGATGTACAACGAGCGCTCTGCGCAGGCATCTGGGGGGCTTTACAAGAGAGGCGGCAGCAGACAGGAGGAATGGCGTGAAAGATCCAATAGAGAAAGAAGATTGGCAACTGGCTGTCAATTTAGCCCAGGCCTTTGTCTTGATTGATATTTCCAAACGTTGCGGCGGGCGTATAAGTATCGACCCCAAGTGCGACCTGCAACGTTGCGAGGATATCCTGAGTCGTGGAAAATCAATGGGCGTCGAACCATTGCTTGGAGATGTGGATACAATCCTCCGGGCGTTGATCGAGGTGCAGGGGTGATGGGAAGAAAACCGAGCCTGCTATTCATCAGGCCCCAGGGTGCTGAAGTTGATGGCGCTAAGGGAGGGGCGGAGCAGCCAACTTTTGATATCGTCGCGGATCTTGCGCACCTGTGATAGTTTTTCTTCTTCGGTGCCGGAAAGGCCCGCCGGGTCGGGGAAGGGCACGTGGGCGCGGCGGGTGATGCCGGGAAAGATGGGGCATTTGGACTCGCCGTCGTGGCAGACGGTGACCACGTAGTCGAACAGGCGGCCCTTTTGGAAGAGCGAGAAGAGGCTCTGGGGCTTCTTGCAGGAAAGGTCGATGCCCTCTTCGGCCATGACCTTGGCCACCAGCGGGTTGATGTTTTCGGACGGTTCGAGTCCGGCGCTCTCGACCTCGAAGCGGTCGCCGTAGAATTTTTGTAGATAGGCCTCGGCCATCAGGCTGCGGCCGCTGTTGTGCTGGCAGATGAAAAGTACTTTGATTTTGTTCTCCATGGGATGCGCTCCTTAACGCCACTTTTTTTCGAAACGATGACCGGTGCGTTGGTAGCCTTCGCGCTCGTAAAAACGATGGGCATCCAGCCGGCGAATATGGCTGTTGACGATGCAGACGCCGGCGTCCAGGCGGTGCAGCCAGGTTTCGGCAAAGGTCAGCAAGGCCGCTCCGATGCCCTGGCCGCGATGGCGTTCGTCCACGCTCAAGGCGGTGATGAACCCATAAGTGCCGTCCAGTTCGATGTGCAGGCTGAAGGTCGCGACGATGACGCCCACGACGCAGCCTTTCCATTCGGCCACGGCCACCAGGTGGTCCTGGGGCCGGCTCAGCAGCGACCGCAACCGCCCGAGCATGGTATCGGCTTCGGTGGGATAGCCGAGCTGCGTGACGAGATCGGCCAGGATGTCGGTGTCCAGGACGTCGGCCCGGCGGATGATCAGGCCTTCCCAGGCAAAGGGGGCGGTGGCGGGGTCGGATGGGTTGGTTGCGTTCATAATGTATATAGGGCTCGTCGGGTTAGATGAATTTTTTACGGATGCAGGCTGAGCCTAAGTCCAAGAGGCTCACGACCACCACGAGCACGAGCAGCATGGCGGCGGTGGCGCCGTAGTTGAAGCTGCGGATGGCGTCCCACAGCAACATGCCGATGCCGCCGGCCCCCACCATGCCCACCACGCTGGCCGAGCGCACGTTGGATTCGAAACGGTAGAGCGAGTAGGAGATCCACAGCGGAATCACCTGGGGAATGACGCCGTAGGCGATCTCCTGGAGCAGATTGGCCCCCGTGGCCCGGATGCCCTCCACCGGCTGGGGGTCGATGGCTTCGACCGCTTCGGAGAAGAGCTTGGCCAGCGTGCCCAGGGTGTGCATGAAGAGCGCCAGCACGCCGGCAAAGGGCCCTAGCCCCACGGCGCTGATGAAGAGCATGGCGAAGATCATCTCGTTGATGGATCGGCAGGCATCCATGATTCGGCGCACCGGCTGGTGAATCCAGGCCGGGGTGAGGTTGGCCGCGCACAGCAGGCCACCGGGGATGGCGCCGACGATGGCCAGCAGCGTGCCCCAGATGGCGATCTGCACCGTGACAGCTGTTTGATGGAGATAATCGCGCCAACCGTGAAAGTCGGGCCGCAGGAACCCGGAGAGATATTCGGCCATGTTGGCGCGGTAGGTGTACAGGTCTAAGGGTCGCATCTCGGCGCCCTGCCAGGCCCAGGCCAGGACCGCGGCCGCCGCCAGGCCGCCCAGCAGTTGCAGCAGTTTGCGCCGTAGGGACGGCTCGGGCAGGGGCAGGGCAGTGGCGGCGGTATCGGTCATCGGGACAGCCTAATTGAACTTTTCTACCATTTTGCTGTAGGAACGCACCTCTTCCAGCTTCCGGTCGATCTCGGCCATCTTCTTGGCTTTGTCGGCCGCGGCCATGGTGTCGCTCGCAAGCTTCATCTTATCCTTGGCGTAGTTGATCTCCATGATGGGCAGCAGTTGATGGTTGGATGAATCCTGGAACGGCGCCCAACCCGAACTCATGCCCTTGAGCACCGCCAACTCTTTCTCCTTGTTGGCGCCCATGCGGCCGTAGGCCAGGAAGAAACCTTTGATTTTGCTCTTCCACTCCCGGGGCAGGTCGGCGCGCCACACCATGGGATCGGCGGGGATAAGGGGGCTCTTCCAGACGATGCGGATGTTTTTAACCATCTCCGGATGGGCCTTGGCGAACTTGTCGTAGTTTTCGGTGTTGTTGGTGGCGAAATCCACCTGCTTGTTGGCCACGGCCATGAGGTTGGCCTCGTGATTGGCGTTGCGCACCAGCTTGAAGTGCTTGGTCGGGTCGATGCTGTTCTGGCCCCATAAATAATAGGTGGGGATCAGGTAGCCCGAAGTGCTGTTGGGGTCGCCGTTGCCGAAGGTGAGCTTCTGGCCGTCGCGGATGATCTCTTCGATGGTCTGGTAGGGGCTGTCCTTGTGCACGATGATCAGGGACCAGTAACCGGGGTTGCCGGCCACGTCCACCGTCTGGCAGAAGACTTCGCCGCTGGCCCGGTTGACCGCCTCGATGGCCGATTTGTTACCGTACCAGGCGAGCTGCACCTTGTTGAAGCGCATGCCCTCGATGATGCCGGCATAGTCCGGCGCCAGGAAGAGTTTCACCGGAACGCCCAGGGCCTTTTCCATATCGGCCCGGAAGGGTTCGAAACCCTGCTGAATATTGCTGCTCGATTCGGTGGGGATGACGCCGAAGTTGATTTCGGTGATGGTCTCATCGGCCGGCACGGCCCGCGCGCCGAAAAGCATGGCCAGCAGGGCCACGGTCAGGAGCCTCAAGATCCGCTGCATACTTATCCTCCTTTCATCTGCTCGTATCGAATGTTTCACCCGTACTGTTAAAGCCCCTCACCGCCTCATACCCCCACCGCCGCCAGCCTTGATTTGCAGGTTAACGCCGAGGCACAGCCGTCGAAGTTCAGCGGCGTGGTGCTGTCCAGATCGAGCTGGGAGGCCTTGGTACCGTAGATGGCCCGCAGCATGGCCGGAGCGAGTTCGGCGCTGGGACCGTCGTAGACGATCTCTCCCTTGTTGAGGGCGATGGTCCGGGGGCAGTACTCTAAAGCAAACTGCACCTGGTGCAGGCTGATGAGCACGGTGACGCCGTCGCGACGGTTCAAGGCCGTGAGGCACTCCATCACCAGACGGGCCGATTCCGGGTCCAACGAGGCGATGGGTTCGTCGGCCAGGATGATGCGCGCCCGCTGCTCGATGGCCCGGGCAATAGCGGCGCGTTGCTGTTGGCCGCCCGAAAGGGTGCTGGCCCGCTGGTCGGCATACTCCGCCAGGCCCACGCAGTGCAGGGCGGCCAGAGCCCGTTCCCTTTCGGGGCGCCGGAACCAGCCCAACAGGCTGCGCAGGGTGCCTATCTCGGCGAGCATGCCGGTCATGACATTGGTGAGCAGGGGCAAACGGCCCACCAGGTTGAACTGTTGGAAGATGAACCCCACCTGGGAGCGGATGGCCCGTACGTCGGTCGCGATGGTCCCCCGATGCTGCACCTCGCGGCCGAAGATGCGGATCGCCCCCGAACCGCGGTCGGCCGGGGTCAGTCCCGAGATGTGCTTGAGCAGGGTGGACTTGCCGGACCCCGACGGCCCGATGAGGGCCACCATCTCGCCCGGCGCCACCTGGAACCCGATCCGGCGCAGGGCGTGGCGTCCGCCGAAGGTTTTGCTGGTGTTTTCTATGAAAATGGCGATTTGGCCATGATGGTCCGGCTGGGTCATCGGGCACCTCCTGAATGTGAAGATGTAATGGCCGAGGGTAGAGGCTGCGGATTAGGAACGGATTAGATGCGTATGAGTTTTGTGTGAACGACGGAAGCGGCCGGTGGGTGTGTCTGGGAGCACACTGACCTCACCGCAGGGGGCGCGCCGATCAGTTAAATATCCCAGGCGTATGAACGGATTCCTTAGGATTGCGCTATGAGTTGATGAAGCAAACATTTTTTCGAACGGTTTTGGGAGGTTTCACTGTCACTCTTTCAAAAGCATGCTCGGGATCTTCGGCGTCGAGGTTCATGTCGTGGTTGCCGGGCACCAGGTAAAGCGCAGAGCGCACCTTTTTACCGGACCCAAATGGGCGCCGTTACGGCGATCTGCGCGGCGTGGCCGTCGTCCGGGTCCAGCGGATTTCCGGAGACCACTTGCAGGAAGTAATAGCCTGGGGTTGCCTGTACTTCAGGACGCCAGTCCAGTTGGTGCGTGGCGGCTTCGGGTGCCAATCCGGTCAACGGTTGGCCATTGTGAAAAAGGGTGACGCTTCGGATGGGTTCGTCATCCCAGATCTCGACGGTGAAAGTGAGCAGCGGGCCGTCGGCATCGATGACGGCGCCCATCCAGCGGTCCCGGTGCTTGAAGGCCACCTGGATGTTGGGATCGTCCGTGGCATAGACCCGGCGCTGCTTCAGGGCCTCGAGCAGCGCCGGGCGGCTCAATTCAGGGGCGATGATGACGGTTCGGTGGCTGTTGGTCGTCAGGCTGTGGTTGTCCTGGTTGTTGGTGGGCGCGAGGGTCCAGCCGTTGGCCAGGGCCTGGGGGTAGTAAGCCAAATACTCGCCATCGTTGTTGCCGGTGCCTTTGTTGCCGGTCTCGATAGCGAAGATGTTGTCGGCTACCGCGGGCTCGAAGGCGAAGTCGTCGAAAAGGCGGGGCTCGCGGCCGGGGTGATTGAACTGGGCCAGGCCGTCGTGTCGATCGAGCCAGCGATAGAAGGCCGGCAGGGTAGGCACGCCGACCCCGCTGGTGGTAAATCGACCGGTATTTAGCACATTGATATGCCCCGCCAGGGGGTGGCTCCACTCGAACCCGCGCAGGGCCACGAATTTGCCCTCTGCGTTAAAGGCGTCGGCCTGGACTCCGGTATCCCACCATTCCCAGAGCCCGAGCTGCTCGGCATGATCGGTGACGGCGTAAAAATCGTAACCGGCCACGTCGCGGGCCCAGGAAAATGCTTCCTTCGGTGTGCCCTGGCCGTCGGAGTAGGCCGTGTGGCTGTGCAGATTGCCGAAGTACATGCGCATCTCGTCGTCGGCCGATAGGTCTTCGCCCTCGCTCCCGGAAAAACCGGCATCGGAAATCTCCTGGTACCATCGGCCGTCGCCCGCGGGGGCCAGCGTGCCGATAAGCACCGACACCAATAATAAAATCCAAAGAAAGCGTTTCATGAAAACCTTTTACATGGATCGTTCGGATCCGGCATTGGGGGATCTGCTTCAACCCCATGCAGTTGGCGTAGTAGGTCACCGTGGCCGGCCAGTCGGAGAAGATGCCGAGAATGCCGACATCTTCGGCCAGCACATCGAGCACGGTGTACATGTCACCGTCGTTGTCGATGGCGTCGTTGATAGTCTGGTAGTACCACCCGCCGCCGTTCTTGAGCGGGCCGGAGCGTTCGATGGTCCAAGTGACGATGCCGAGCCCGGCCTTGCGGGCGTTGAGGGCATAGTCCGAGGGAACGATGCGCTTTTGGGTATCCAGGGCCAAAAGCGCCCACATGGGCGGCGCCACGATCTTCACGCGCTGGGCCGCATAGGATTGCAACTCGTAAAGGCTGGGAAGATCGGCCGGCGTATCGGCATCGTCCAGGTACACGGCCTGGCGGCCGAAAGCCGGTTCCTGGGCGATCCAGTAGAGCACATCGTCCAAATCGAAAGATTGGGCCCACACTTTTTTAGGCGATACGCCGGCGACCTTGTACTCGTCGATCATCTGCTGCGCATACGCTTCCTGGGTGTAGTCTCCCTCGAAGGGCATGGGCACGCTGGGGCTTTTCAATTCGGGGGTCATTTTCACATCGAGGCTTTTGAACAGTTCGATGCTCTCGGCATGGCTGAGCACGGTACCACAAGTGGCATATAAATCGGTGCGCCAGTCGGCGGTGCCGCTCATATATTCCTCCTCCGTGACGGCCCGGGGGTTGAAGGCGTCCATCTTGCCGCACAGGGTCTTGAACTCGTCTAGGGTGATGTCGCTGGTGCAGCATTGGGCCGAGGCCGGCTGGATGAGTTCGCCGCTGGCCGGATCGATGACGGCCGGCGTGAAGGGTTGTGAGCATTTGGCGGCCAGGGGCGTGAGCAGGATATTGGTGGTGGTGGCCAGATCGCACTGGGAGTGGCGGCACACCAGCTCCCGGTCCTTGGTAAAGGTTACATCGCACTCCAGGATGCCGGCCCCCATGCGCGCGGCGGCCTCATAGGATTCCTTGGTGTGCTCGGGAAACTGAAGGGCCGCGCCCCGGTGGCCAATGGAAAAGTCGCTCTTGGCAAAGGGGCCTTCGCTGCACTGGGCGAGCTTTCGTTTCAGGGCGCTTTCCTCCATGTTCTCGACAAGGTAATAAGGTCGGGGACCGAGTTGCACACGCTGCCGTTTCTTTTGGCAGGATGCCTGGTAACGATCTCCGGCGTTTATAAATGGAGCGGCCAACGTCATGAAGATCATGGTGACCAAGGTGAGCATGAGAACGATCATGATCGATTTTCTGTATTTATGGTTGCCCATTGTCTTTCCTCCTTGTGTGCCGGATTAACGCGCGCGCCGCTTTCTATGGCGATAGGCCCGGCCGAAAGGCACGGATCCCAAAACCACGGCGGGATAATAGACGAACCATACAGGCAGATCGTTTGGGCTTTATTGCGATTGGATAAGTTTTTCGTTCGACCGTGGCGGGCGGAATCGAAAGATTTTCTCCGCGCCCATCATTTCTTAATATGCACCCCACGACCTTTCATGAGGCATGCCGGTAAGTGCATCGAGAGGGCGGTGAACCGCGTAATCTGACGCCCGCTGAAATTGTGGTCGCTCAGCACGATGAGGCTTCGGCGGCCGTCGGACAGACGCGGGCCTAAGGTCATGCCTTCCAGGTCGTCCACGCAGCAGCGCCACCAACCCATGGTCTAGCGAAGGGCTTCCTTTTTGACGAAAATCCGCTGCAAGATCATTCAGGCTGTGTTGGAAAAGGATTGGTTTTTCGTTCGGCGTAGAAATTCTACACTGTCTTACTAAGGAGTGCATAAGTCTATAGACATTTTGGCAAAGTATATGAGCAATCGGGATGGCGGAAAAATGATTTAACGATCCATTGGCGGTCCGCCTGATACCACCCACTAAGAACAAAATGTGTCCCAGGCTTAGAATTCATCAGAATGAAGGGAAGAAGCCGAAGTATTGCGGGCTGACGAGGGTTCCCAGCCATAGAGCGGGATATTAGTGGGTCAATGCTAGGTTGCTATGAGTGGATTGTAAAAAATTCATTGGCGTTCGGTTAGGGGTAACCCCAAGCACGCATGCATCGAGGTGAAAGATCCGATTTGCGGTGGCGAGCAGGCACAAGTCATATTCCGACTTTGCTCGTATGCCTTTCCGAAAAGAAACGGTCCATCCCCACGAAAGCGCGCTTGTATTTTCGTACTCCCAAGACCGCAGTCTTCATGACGTGGGACGCTTTTTTCTTCCGGAAAGGTCGAGCGTGCCAACGCCGAGAACCGCCAGCAAAATGAATGCGATCGTCCAATGATCCACCGCCGAGACGCTTTGTGCTTCCGGACCGGCCCAACCGCCCAGGCGTGCCCACAGCCACCAGGCGGCGTAGGCTTTGCGGTTGGCATTCAATGGTTGGCTATGGGCCGAGCTGCAGGTGTACCAATCCAAACCCATAGTGTGGGCGTTTTGCCAGTCGATGGCCCAGTTGGCGTCCCTGGAACCATTGTTGTCCGAGTCGTAGTAGCATCCGTCATCTGCCCCTTTATCTCCGTAGTAGATCCGGTCCGGGTCCCAGCATTCGATATCGTAGAAATCGTATAAGATTTTATTGTTCGCCATACAGTAGTCGCGGATCTGCTGGTTGCGAAGATGTACGTTGCCGCTTTCACCGGTGCCGTCGGCGTGACCGGTCATATATACGAATCGAACGTGGGGGTATTCGATCTCCAATTGGCTCATCAAGGAGAGGTAGAGATTGATGTTCTCCGCGGTGGTGTCCACCTGGCCGCACCAAGACCAGATCGCCACATTGACATCGGCGTTGGCCGCGTCGTCGAGATAGTCCCGGGTACGCTGGGCCCAGGTGGTCCGGTCGGGATTGCCCAAATCGCCGTCCTGGAAATAGTCATGCAGGTCCAGGGCGCCGTTCGTGCCCCCATGGTTCCAGGCAAAGATATCGGCCGGCAACGCCATGCCCAATCCGCCACCATTGGCGAAGCCGACCAGGCCCGTCATGCCGGTGGTCATTTGGCTGCCATGGGAGGTATGCCCATAGGCGATGTGCAGGCCAGCCTTGGCCTGTTCGATGGCGGCCTGGGGAATCCGGGTGATGTCGGTGCACTGATGGTCGATGATGATGGGTTGGGCGGCCATCAACAAACGTGCGGTCAGCGCGGTCGCGCTCAGGGCAAGCAGCACGACCTTCAGAAATCGATTCATTTCTTCTTCTCCTCGTCCTCTGCAATCGATCTACCTTTTTCTTGTTTTAATCGTCACCAGGCCCAGCAGCATCATGATGGAGAAAAGGGACATCAACCCGCTCGGGGACATGGACGGAACACTCACCGCCGAAGGGTCCAGGGTGGTGAAGTGCCAGGTGTCCGAGATAGTGTCCTCAATGCCATCATCGACCACCACGTACCAGCCATAGACGGTTCCGGGCAACAAGCCGTTCCAGACCAGCGAAGCAGTGCTGCCGGAGGGAGCGCCGGTGACTTGACCGATTAAGTTGTCCGCGGCGTCATAGAAAAGGACGTTCAAGGCGGCCCCATCCGGATCGCTGACCGTCAGGCTCAACGTGGGGTTCAGGGAGACATCGACGGCCCCGTCGGGAATGCCGGGGGCCGTGGGCGCCACGGGTGGATGGTTGAACAGGAGCCGGGCATCGGCGCGCACCGGGGCATCTTCCACGTTCTCATCCTCGTCCGTGGAGATGGTGTAGAATTCATAGGCGCCTTGGCCGAGCGAGTAGGTGAAGGCGTGGCTCCAGCCGTCGGTTGCATTGGCGTCGGTGCCGATGCCGGTCCACCCGCTCCAGGCCAGGCCGTCTGCCGCGTACCGGTAGAAGAATTGAACCTGGGTCGGGTTCGGGCTGCCGCCGCCGCTTGGCTGCCATCGAATATCGAGTACCGGCGCCAATGCGCCCCCCGAGTACTCCTTGGCATCGAAGGCGTAGGTCAGGGCGGTGGCGCTGCCCTCGGTGGCCGGCTTGATCACCAGGGAGACCACCTGGTCGCCGCTCGCCTCGGACACCACAAAGCCGGTCACATTCCATTCGTACCACAGGCCGGTTGTGCCGTTGGTCAGCGACACCGTATCCAGGGCCGCGCCCAGGGTCGGCTGGGTACTCCAGGTGATGCCGGTTTCGGTCCAGGCATCGCTGCTCACCGAATGAACCACGGCATCCATGTTGCCGCCCAAAGCTTTCCAGCAGTAGAGCTTCAGCTTGGCGGAGGTAATCACCGCGCCCGGCGGAATCTGGCCGGCCAGATCGAACTTCACCCAGGCGCGCTCATCCAGGTAGGTGCCGCTGCCGGCGCTTTGCACGTACATGGAGGTAGAACTCCCGTAATTGCTGCTCGGGTAACCTTCCACCACCTGGGCATCGGCCGAGGGTGCAAGGGAGACCCCCGGCGCCGAGGTGCCGACAATGTCGCCGGCCGTGGCCGTCAGCGTGATGGATGGGCCGGATTGGTTGTAGGGCGCAATGGCGTTCACATAGGAGGTCGATGGATAGCCGACAATCGGAATGGTGGCGGCCGTCACCGCCGTGTGCAGGCGGAAACGGCGCGAGCCGTAATCCTGGGTGTTGACGCCGGTGAGTTCCAGGATATCGCCCACATTGCCGGGCAACGACGAGACCACGGAATAGCCGCCCGGTTGGTAAAGGGTGATCAGTTGACCCGCCGAATCGCGCACCTGGGTGTTGCTTTGCTTCTCGGCGTAGAACTTCACATAGTGGCATTCATGGGCCTCATCCCAGAACGAGGCGATGTCGGGATGGTATTCGGGCCGGGCCAGGGTGGGGGCGTTGCCGTATTTGACGAAATCGTCACCCGAACTGTAAATGCCCTCCTGGTCGATGAACTCGGGCGTGCCGTCGAAAGAGCTGCCCTCGCCCCACACCTCGATGATGTCGCCGGGCTGCAATCCCCCGTTGGTGAAACCCAGGTGGCTGCGGTAGAGCATGATCTCGGAGAAGCGGTTGCGCAGGTTGATCGAGCCGTCGGTGTTGACCAGATCGGCGAGGCCGTAACCGAGCCGCCGGGCCAGGGTTTGGGGCATGGCCTCCACGAAGCGAATGAAGATCTCCTCGAAGTAGGGTTGGCTCTCGTCGTCGGCCACCATGGTGACCACGGCCTTGAAGCCGCCGGCAAACTCGGTGTTCAAGGTGTAGCGCGGGGCGATGCCCGCAGGATACATGGGATTGGCTGGAGAGTCGTGTTGGGCCGTGTAGTCGACCACCCCTTCGCGGATGGAGTAGCCTACATCCTCGGGGGTGGTGTCGGAGAGGGCAATCTCCGGATGGGCGTACATGTATTCGCTGACGGCCACATTGTAAGTGCCGGAGAGGTTGATGGGATTGCCCTGGTAGGTGATGGCGGCGATTTGCCCATCGTGGGCGGTCACGTGCCAGTTGCCGGAAATCGAGGTGCCCACATAGTCTTCCTGGATCCAATTCCAGATCTCCTGGCCGGTCATCTGCACCCGCACCATGTTGTCGTCGGACCAGGGATAGGCCTCGTAGATCTCCACATAGGTGATTTCACCCTTGGCAATATCACGACGGATGCCGCCGCCCGACTGGAGGGCCAGGTGCACCGGGTAGCCGCGCTGTCCGGCCTTCCAGACCATGGCGTCGGTGATCCAGGCGCCGGCCGCATTGGTGGCGTTCCAGGGATACTCGCTCACCGTCCACCACTTGTCTTTATCCAAGGTGAGATCCACGGCCGAGTAGCCGATGACTTCGTCCAGGGCGTGGGGAGGAGATGTGCCGTCATACTCGTCGGTCAAATCGTCGATCAGTGTTTGAACCTCCTCATCGGGGGTGATCTGGCTGTTGCGGATCGCATGCTTTTGGGCCTGGAGGTAATCGCCGTCATTGTCTACTTCCAGCTCGCCGATATACTGCAAGTACGAGGCGGCCTCGGCCACGATGGTCTTGCCGTTCATGTTGCTCGGCCGCCAGACGCGCTCGGTCCAGGTGTGCCAGTGCCCGGAAATGACGATTTCGGGCGGTTCTACCCCGCCGCTGTCGGCGATGAGGGCGTCGCTGCCGGAAGTGACGCGGCTCTGGCCCATGTGGGAGAGCAGGATCACCACATCGCAGGCTTCGGTGGTGCGCAGGGTGTTGACCCAGTTGCTGATGTTGATGGTGCCGCCGGCTCCGTCCCAGGTGCACTTCTTCACTTCGACGACGCCCACCAGGTCATCGCCCAGGTAGGAGGAGGCATCGTTGGTGTATCCGAGGATGCCCACCCGGGTGCCGTTGACCGTCACCACCACATAGGGATCGAAATAGGGGGTGGTGGTACCATGCTGGCAGACGTTCATCGAGATGCCCTTGAACAGGGCCTGACCGCCCTGGGCCGGCGGCTTCAGGTTGTTGAGCATTTGCAGGGAACGTACGTCATGGTTGCCCACCACCACGGCATCGATGCCCCGGCCGCCCAGGGCCAGCAGCTTGGTGTGCAGCAGATTGTAAAAATCGATCATGCCGCCGTTGCCCCGCAGGTCGCCCAGGGGGTTGCCTTCGGAGATGTCGCCGGCGTCCAGAATCAGGGAGTCGGGCTCGGCCGCCTTGAGGGCCAGCATCCTGGATGCAAAGTAGGCCGCGCCGCCCACCATCTCCATCTCCACCGCGTCCTCCATCTCCGGCACATCGAATTCATGGGGCAGCAGGCGCGAGTGGGCGTCGTTCATGTGGAAAATGGTGAAGGGGCCGCCTGGTTGAGCCGAGGCGAAACTGGCCGTGCATTGTTTGTTGCCGTCCATGAGCACCTGGATGGCGGCATCCGTGCTGGTGGCGCAGCCGCTCCAAGCCGTGAAGGTGGAGGACCCATCCGGCACAGCGGTGATGCTGGCATAGCTGCCGGGGGTATAGGGATTGGCGACACCGGTGATGGTCCCGCTACCGCTGCCGGCGATGGCCGTGGTCAGCGTGAAAGTGCCGGGCGTTTCTTGGGTGACCGTGCCCTGGATCTCGAAATCGTTGGCGGTAGAGTTGGCGACATCGAAGATATACCAGGTCCCTGTGCTTGAAGTAGCACCGAAATTTACGATTCTAAAGGTGACCGCCGTTCCAGCCGGAACATTTTGCAGGGCGGAGATGGCGGAAAGATCGATGGCCCCGAGCGATGCGCCGGATGAAGCAGTGGAGGAGTAGCCTAAGGAAGTAATATTGGTGAAGGCCCCACCCCCGATTTGGTATTGGAGCAGACCGGATCCCGGCCCGGTTCCTGAACGCCGATAGTCAAATCTGGCGATGGAACTCAAAGATACCCGATAACCGCTGTTGGCGGTGATGGCAAAGGTGGCAAACTTGTTTGCGGAAATCGCGGCTGAGGCATCCGCCACGTTCCATCCGTTGCCGCCCCAGGCCCGGGCCGCGGCAGTGCCGCCTGTGCCGACGCCGGAACCACGGGTCAGACCACTGACCGTCAGATTGGCATCGCTGACCGTCGCGGCCATGGGGGAAGGCCCATAACCGCTGAGGCCATTCACATCCCAGCCGGCCAGGGTGGCGGCCATGACGGCACCGGTGCTGACCGATAGTCCGACTACCATAATCAGCAATAAACAGCAGAAGCACTTGGGAAAAGCTTTGAAGGGCCGGTCAGCGGGTCGCATGGTCATACTCCAATGTGTTGATGTTAACTTACAGTAAGGGAAATCGATACCCCGGTCGGAGCCGAGGCGCTGGCCGGGGGATCGTCTCGGGAAAAAAGGCTGCGTGGAATAGGCATTTTACAGTGAATGAACCTATTGTACGGATCTATTCCTTATGCCGAGCAGACCGAACAGGGCCGAACCGAACAGCCAGATCGCGCCGGGAACCGGCACAGGGCTGACGGTGCCTTCGAAATGGGTATCGGTATATACGCTGTCCAGGTAGTGATCCGCGATCCGGAAAGTGCCGCTGCTGCTAGTGGCCCCATCGAGATCGGCCTGGGTGTTGCCCACTTCGTACAGGCGCACAAAAAATTCGCCGCTGATGGGGCCGAGTGCGCTGAAGTCGATGATGCTATTAAGATAGGTGTCCGCGGGTTGTAAGGTAGTTGCGATGGGGCTGGCGTAATCATCCAATGAAGTATAGATCCCCATGGTGCCCGGGCCGGTGGCCGAGGAGCGCGTTCCTATCCACAGTTCGTCCAGAGTGACAGTGTAGCCGTCCGCTACTTCAAAACCGAACTCGATATAGTCGTTCGTATTGCCTGCGTCCCAGCCGCGACTATTAAAAGAGTTGCTCCCGGCATTGGGGGAGAGACCCTCGCCCCGGACCATTGCAAAAGCCGCAATTCGATCTGAGCCGTATCCCGGTGTTGTGGTCTGGGTTCCCGGTTGTCCAGTCATGTCCCACCCGGCCACCATAGCCGCATTGGCCGTCCCGGCTAAAAGCAAAACACTCAACAAAACCAGCACTACCCGTTTCATTTGTTCGCTCCTTTCATTCGCATGTTTTTCAAAAACCAAAGCCCGAATCGAAAGCACAATGCTTTCGATCCGGGCTTTCCGGTGCCTTTAAAATCCAGGTCAGCAAAGTTCCCCAGAAGGAGCAGGCTACCCTGTGCGCATTAGGGGTTTATAAGCGATTGGATAAGATTGCGTTTGCGATACGGTGCCTGCAAAACGGGCCGCAAAGATCATCGAATCCTAACAATACTTATTTAGTTATCCCGCATTCGCAGACTTCGGAGCGTTCGATGCCCATTTCCATAAAAATCACGCCCCAATGGTGCCGCAGGCTCGGATGGGCCGGGGTGGCCCTGGTCTGGGCAGGGGTGTTGCTCCCCTGGGAGGGCAGCGGCGCCTATGCAGGCTCGTTTCTGGAACATTTTCCGGTGACGGCCGTCGGGGTGAGCCTGGTGGCGGGTTGGTGCGGGCTGTTTTTCCACCGGCGGTCGCCATACCCGGCCCTGGGGCTGCTGGTGGTGCTGATCGGCTGGGGGGCGCCCATGCTGGGCCAGTTTTACTTCGGCCGCTACACGGTGTTGAGCTGGATCATCTACGGGTCGCCCTTTGCGGCCCCGGGCGGCAAGCTATTCGATTTCGGCTTTTTTCTCATGGGCGCCGGCGCCTTGGGGCTGCTGCATGTAAAGGCCGGGACCGGGAAAAATGCTTCGGAGCCACAAGTCCCGGAAGCGGCCGGCGCCGCGGCGGGTCTTGTCGGCCAGTGGCGCCTGGCGGCCATCGGGCAAAGTCCCCAGCCCTTTCCGGCCCAGATCGTGATGGGCATCATGAACCAGACCTGGCGCTTTCAATCCGACGGAAAGCTGGAGGTGCGCACCTTCGGGTGGCGCCGGCACTTCTTCTATACCGCCGATCGCCAGAGCCTCGTCACCAGGAACGCCCGGGGCGCATTGAGCGGGCGGTGGATCGTTGCGCATTGCGCGGCATCGGAAGTGGAGCTCCGACACGCGGATCGTCCTACCGTATGCTACCGATTGGAGCGGAAATAGCGTCAATGAAAGGAGCAGTATGAAACGCGGAATCATTCTGTTGTCGGCCCTGTTAGGCTTCATTTTTGTCCATTCGGGCCTGGCAGCCCACGACCTGGGTAAAGATATCCCAGGTGCCAAAGACATTCCAGGGCTTCCCCGGTACGAAGGGTCGGTCATCATCGGCCATGAAATCGGAAAGTACGATATCAGCCAGATGCCCCTGGGAAAGTGGAACGGAAAGCATAACAAATGGGCGCATTCCGTTCGCCTGGAAGGCCGGCGGACGCGTGTTCTCTACCTCGCTCCCAAAGAGCGCAGCTCGTTGGAAGTGATGCGCAATTACCAGAATGGTCTGAAAGCGTTGGGTTACGAAATCCTATTCGAGTGTGCCGGCCAGGCGTGCGGCGAAAATGTCGAGTCTTTCTATGGGGATGACTCGGCCGGGTGCAAGCTCAAGGGCAATGAGATGCAGCGGAACGCCTTCTCGCCGTATAGCGTGAAAGACCCTTACCTCACCGTGGCCAAGCTGGCAAAGGGCAAAGAGACCTCCCATGTGCTTGTCTTCTGCGCCTTCCAGGACAACTACGCGGAAGCTGCGGCCGGTCAACGGGTGGCGGTTTTCGTGGAGGAAATTCTTCCCACGACCATGGAAGAGAAAATGGTGGTTCTGGCTTCCGACGAATTGGATAAGCGCATGCAAGCCGACGGCAAGGCGGCTATCTACGGCATTTATTTCGATGTGGACAAGGTCGACATCAAGCCGGAATCACGGCCCCAGCTCGAACAGATGGCCGCCCTGCTAAAGAATCGCAACACCCTCCAGGTGTTCGTCGTGGGCCACACCGACAACACCGGATCGTTCGATCACAACTGGAAGCTCTCCCAGCAGCGCGCCGACGCCGTGGTCGCGTCCCTGGTGCGTAATTTCGGCATCGCCGCCCAGCGGCTCACGGCCAAAGGCGTGGCCGGCCTGGCACCGGTTACCACCAATGCCAGCGAGAGCGGCCGGGCCAAAAACCGGCGCGTGGAGATGGTGCTGCGGTAATTTTTTGCAAAAAAGTCCTCAAGCGGCTCGGGATGGCGTTCGCTTGCGACTTTGTTTGATTGGTTTGGAGGCGGCCTTGGCGGCATGCTGGCGTTTGCGCCGATGTTCCAGTTTGGGCTTCAGTTTGGCGCGATAGCTCTTGATGGCGCCCAGGGCCAGCCAATAAGCGGCCAGCGAGAGCGGCAGGCCGATGATGATGCCCCCGACGACGAGATCCACCAGGATCAACGGAGCATCTTTGATCAGTTGCACGGCGGAATTCAGCGAAAGCATCTTTTCCACATTGGGAATACTGGACATTCCCGTGAAATACCGGCCGACCATATAGGTCACCGGATAGATTGCCGGCGCCGTAAAGGGATTGGTGATGAAAACTCCCGCGGCGGCCGTAATCTTGCTCCACTTCAGGAGCGCCGCCAGGGGAACGGCGATCAGCGTGTGGATTCCCATGAAGGGCGTCATGCCCACCATAATGCCCAATGCCAGACCCAGGGCGATCTCCCGGGGCTCGCCGCGGATTTTCAAAAAGCGCTCGTAAACCGTTTTCAGCCAGTTTTTCACAATGAGAGATACGTCCATTACAATTCCATGATTTTTGCACGCCAAACTACATACGCATTGTTAGGCCCGAGTGAGAGTGGTTTTGCCGGAAGGCGGTCATGATCCATTCACAAGGGTAACAGGACGCGCACCGTAGTGCCCTCGCCGTACTCGCTGTCGATCTCGATGCGGCCGCCGTGGGCCTCCACGATGGTCTTGGCCAGGCTCAAGCCCAGGCCGTAGCCGCCGGTGCGGGCGGAGCGCGACGGGTCCACGCGGTAGAAGGGCTCGAAGACCAGCGGCAGGTCCGCCGGAGGGATGCCGATGCCCCGGTCGCGGACTGTGACGACCGCGCAGGCTTCGCGCAGGTGCAGGCCGATGCTGACCGGCGGGCTTTCGGGCCGGCTGTATTTGAGCGCGTTGTCGATGACGTTGTCGAGCGCCCTTTTAATTTGATGGGCATCGAGGGCCATCACCATCGGTTGCGCCGGCGCTTCGAGCCGAAGGCCCGGCGGGCGCCCGCCAAAGCCCGCCGCCGCATCGGACACCAGGCGCGCCAGATCGGTGGGCGCGCGCCGGAGTTCGGCCTTGGTGCCCACGGCGCGGGCCGTTTCCAGCAGTTCGGTGATCTTTGCTTCCATCTCCCGGATGTCTTCGGAGATACTCTGCTTGCCGTCACCTTCCGGAAGCATGGCCGTGGCCACTTTCAAGCGGGTGAGCGGCGAGCGCAGCTCGTGGCTGACATCCAGCACCAGGCGTTCCTTGGCCTTGATCAACTGGTTCAACTGCTCGGTCATGACGTTGAACGAGCGCGAGAGCGCGCCGAGTTCATCGTCGCTGCGGACCGGGACGCGGTGGGCGAGTTGGCCCTGGGCCAGTTGCCGCACGCCATGGGCGAGCCAGTTTAACGGTTTGAGCACGCGCCGTATTGCGAAGTAAACAGCCGTCAGCAGCAAGGTGATGCCCAGCAGCAGGATAAAACCGAACCGTTTGATTTTTTCCTCCGCGCCCGGCGCCCTGGGCACAAAGAAGGTAAAACGGCCATCGTTCTGGGTAACAAAGAGTACATGGTGACCATGAAAAGAGCCTACCCGGATGCGGCCGTCCTGGAAGCGCATCGCGTGATATCGCATCGGTGCGGGGAACGCTTCGGCCGGGTCGGTGGACCAATGCGTCGTGCTCGAGTCATAGGCGATCTTCATCTCCGTTTCGGCGGCCAGACGCCGGGCCCGGTCCAGGTCGGGCGGTTCGCCGATCTCGCGCACCAGAAAGTCGATGTAGCGGGCCAGATGGGATTCGTAGGACGCGCTGATGTGGTCGCGGAAGGAGCCGATGAAGAGGATGATGGCCAGATTGATGCCGATGCCGGCCAGCACCAGGATCGCGAAGAGCTTGACAAAGACCGAAGAGAAGAGTTTGGGCATAGGCCTCATTCGGCGCCGATGAACATGTATCCGGCGCCCCAGATGGTTTTGATGAAGGCCGGCGCCTTGGGGTCATCCCCCAGCTTCTGGCGCAGGCGGCTCATGGTGATGTCCACCGAACGGTTGAAGGCGTCGCTGTCCATGCCGCGCAACTCATGCAAGATCCGGTCGCGGTCGAGCACCTGGCCCGGGTGGCGCGCCAGCAGCGCCAGGGCCGCGAACTCCTGGGTGGTCAGCTCCAGCGGCGTGCCGTCCAGCCAGACCTTGTGCTGGGAGGTGTCCAGGCGCAGGCGGCCGAAGGTCTGTGAACCCCCTGGGCTCGGGCCGGCCGCGCGGCGCAGCACCGCCTGGATGCGGGCCACCAGTTCCCTGGGTTCGAAGGGTTTGGGCAGGTAATCGTCGGCCCCGATCTCCAGGCCGATGATGCGATCCATGGGCTCGCCCCGGGCGGTGAGCATGACGATCGGCACGGCGGAATCCCGCCGGATCTCCCGGCACAGATCGAAGCCGTTCATTTCAGGCAGCATCACATCCAGGATGACCAGCGCGGGTTTTTCCCGGCGCAGCTTTTTCAATCCCTCGCCGGGGGTGACGGCGCTGTGGACCTGGAAACCGAAGTCGGCCAGATAGTCGGTCAACAATCGGTTCAGTTTGGGGTCGTCGTCGATAATGAGCACAAGCGGTTTCATCGGGCACCGGCCGGCCGATTGGACCGGGCCGGGGATGGACGCGCGCCCATTCCCGGCCCGGTGCGGATTAGCGTCAGGCCTTCAGCCTATCACAACCGATCGACGGAAGAAAACCCTCGGGTATGCACGGCGCCGACCTCAACGATTTGCGCCGCGCCAGGGACACCGGCCGTGATGGTCTTCCAGGCCGGCGATCAATTTCTCACGCTGCTCCGGCGTCAGCAAGGCGTGGAAGGCGGCCAGGTTTTTGGCGGCCAGGTCGAGCATCGCTTCGAACGCCGGTCGCCGGACTTCGATCAACTGCTTCAAATCTTCCGGTTGCACCTTGTCTTTGCGCAGTTCGTCCAGAAAGTCCTGTTTGAAACCGGCATGCGTGCCGCGCAGGGCGGCATGCTGCTCGGCCATGGCCGTCAGCATGCGATCGAGTTCGGCTTGCTGCTCAGGGTTCAGATCCAAGCGCTTGGATACCCACTGCTTCACATGCGCCACTTTTTCTTCCGGCGTCCCCGCATCCCGGCTGAAGCACGGCGGGCCGCCGCCGGCCCGATCGCAGGCCATAAAACCGAAAAGCAAACCCACCGCGCTCAGAATCCCCACGACACCCCAGATGATTCTCTTCATAATGCCTCCTTTTTTGTCTGTTGTGAGCCATTCAATGCATGCCGGATCGCTCAGGCATGGCGGAGTTGTACCTCTCTTCCCCGCGGAATGCTTTTCTCCCGGGTAACAAGTTGTAACAATTTGTTGCGGGCTTTGGTGGGTTGAATTTCCGGCGGGATATAAAGAAAAAAGGAATAGACGACCCGATAGCGCAGCCGTCTATTCCCTGGTCTCGGAAGCTGTTTATTTGTGGCAGTACAATGGCGCTTCCTGCGTTTCGATATCGTACAAGGTGGTGGTGCCGCTCACCTCGTTGGCCACCGCCAGCATGGGCCGGCCGGTGGGGCTTTGGGCGGCAGGCACGAAGGTGATCCCCTCGGGGCCGAGGTCGCCGGCCGTGCCGGCCTCGGCATCGCCGCCAAAGTCGCGGGGATTGATGTACTGCACGAACCGGGGTGCATGGGGCCGGGAGATGTCATAGACCATGATGCCGCCGATGCGCTCCAATCCGATGAAGGCATAGGTGCGATGCCCGATGGTGCCCAGGGCCAGCCCCTCGGGCTCGGGGCCCTTGGCGTCGCTGCGGCTGTCGAAGGTGCGGTTCTCGTCGTTGTCGCTGTTGAAGTCGGCGGGCAGGGCGGCGGCCACGATCTGCTCGAACTGGTCGCCGCTGTCGAAGACGGGGGTCAGCCCCCGGCCGGTGGCCTTGAAAATGGTGAACGAACGGCCGCCGAAGGCGTAGAGCCGGTCGAAATCGCCGTCGCCGTCGGTGTCGCCCAGGGTGTCGGTCACGGTGAGGCGGCCCAGGGCATCGTTGGCTTGCAGGGCGGCGGCTTCGGGGAAAGCCGCAAGGTCCAGGTCGAGATCCTTGACCCGCGCCTCTTCGGTGAAGGTGTCGTAATCCCGGGCGTCGCCTTCGTTGGCCGTGACGATGTAGGTGCTTCCGCCCACCATGTAGGAGGCGATGGCATCGGGCTGGTACATGCCCACCAGGCCGCTCCAGGGTTGGATGGCGATGGCATCGTCTTTGTCGCTGGCATCCAGGCTGTTGCCCGCCAGGCCGTGGTCCTTGACGCCCAGGGGCATGATCTCCAGCACCTTGCCGGAGTGAAGATCGATCCTGGCCAGGGCGTTGTTCTCCTGGAGGCTCACCCAGGCCGTTGCGGATCTGGGCGCCACGGCGATGTATTCGGGTTCCAGATCCTGGGCCACCGTGGCGTTGGGTCCGAAGATGCGCACGCCCTTGGCCGTCAATTTATCTTTCTGGGCATTGAAGCGCCGGAAGTCGGCGGTCTTGACTTTGGCTTTGCCCAGGCCCTTGCTCAGATCCACAATGGTTACCGTTCCTTCGGGGTCCACCGAGTAGTCGGCGTTGGGTTCGCCTTCGTTGGCCACAAGGAGGTACCGGCCGTCCGGCGTGAAGGTCACCATGTCGGGCAGGGCCCCGGCCGGAAAGGCCTTGAGGAATCGGCCGGCTGTGGAGAACACCACCACTTTCCCCGGCGCCTGTTTGACCTCCGCCTCCACGGCCACGGCCACCAGGCCGTTGTGCACCGCCACGCTGTTGGCCGTGGCGCCGAAGGGCGTCACGTCGATGGTGGCGGTGGAGGTGGGATGGGCCGGGTCTGAAACATCCAGCACATCGATGGTCCGCTCGGCGCCGTTGACCACGAAGAGGCTCATGCTGCGGGCATCGTAGGCGCAGATCTCGGCGGCGCCTTCATTGAAGATACCGGTGGCATGCGAGCCCAGGGGCGTGAGGGTGATGGCCGGCCGCAGGGCCAGCACGCCGCTGCCGTCCGCTGGGGCCAAGTCGGTCCACAAGGTGCCCAGGGCCTGTCCCAGGGCCGGGTAGCGCGGGTCCACGCTCTGCAAATAGTGCAGGATCTGCCCCTGGGTCGCGGCATCCGGCCGTTCGTCGCCGGCGTAGTGGGCCATGAAGGCCTGGGCCACGAAGGGGGCCGCGGCCAGGGCTTCGTCCGGCGTCAGGGCAAAGCCGCCCTGGGCCGGCATCAGGGTGAGCTGGTAGGCGGCGAGGCGGGTCAGCCCCTGGCTCAGAAATTCCCGGGCATAGTCGGGGAACGAGAGACCGCCGGTGTCGTGGTCGATGGTCTCGACGTGGACGGTACGCACCACAGCCGCATGCGGCGCATGCAGGTCCACCATGCGGTAGGGCGAAGGATAGGTCACCAGCGAGCCGGTCTCCACGTCATAGAGGCGGTTCTCTTCCCCCTGGGATTGGGTGATGTCGTTGGCGTGGTAGTGGCCGGTGAAGATCAGTTGCAGACCGGCGTCCGAAAGGGTCTGGGAAAGGATTTGCCAATCCTGGATCACATAGTCGGCGTAGAGCTGGGACTGGCCGGTGTAGTGTTCCAGAATGCCGTGGTGCATGAAACCCACCACGGTTTTGCGGCGTGCCTTGGCTTCGGCCAGCTTGTCCAGAATCCAGTTCAAACTCTCCGCGGAGAGGGCGCCGCCGGTTTCCGGGTAGCCGCTGGCGATATTGTCGTCGTAGCGGCAGGCGTCGATACCGAAGAGCCAGACCCCTGGGACCGGTTCGGCCACGTAGCTCAGGGAGCCGGGGTCCCGGGCGATGGCCTGATCGTAGCCGAAGGGCGCGTAGATGTCGGCGAAGATCGCGGGGGTCACATAATCCACCGGGGTGGTGGTGTCGCCCTCGAAAGCCGCGGCATGGGGGTTGTTGATATCGTGGTTGCCCGGCACCACGAACAGCTCGATACCGGCTGCTTCCAGTTCGGAAAGGTGGGCGGCCAGCTTCAGGTGGCCGCTCATTTCGCCGTCCTTGGTCAAGTCTCCGGTGACCAGGACGAAGTCGGGTTTTTCAGCCTTGATCTTTTCCAGGGCACTGACGAGGATGGCCTCGCTTTCGCGCAGCATTTTGCGATCCTGGGCGAGGTAGGCCTCGAAGGCCGCACCCGTTGTGCCCAAATCGGCATCGTAGAAATGGGGATCGGCGATCACGGCGAAGCGCGCCGACTGGGCCGTGGCGCCGGCCGCGAAGACGAGGCCGGCCAGCATGAGGATGCACAGCATTTTACACAGACGGATCATTGATTTCTCCTTTGTCGATTACTCCGCCGCGGCAGGGCAGGTGCCGGCCGGGGCCGCAAGGGTTGGTTCCAGAAGTGTTTCCTTTTGCGGCCGGCGGTAGAGCAACCCGGCCACCAGGGTGGTGAAGGGCGCCACGGTGACCAGGCCGAAGCTGCCCACCAGGATGTTGAGCACTTCGGCGGCCACGAAGGGGGCGTTGAGGATGTTGGAGGCCGGCATGCCCTTGGCCATGAAGAGCATGAACATGGTGATGTGACTGCACGAATAGGCCAGCAGCAGCGTGGTGGTCATGGTGCCGATCACGGCCCGGCCCACGCGCAATCCCGAGCGGATGTGCTCTACCAGGCTGATGCCGGGATGCTTGCGTTTGATCTCGTCCATGCTGGCGGCGATGTCCATGGCCAGGTCCATGACGGCGCCCGACGAGGCGATGAAGATGCTGGCGATGAAGATATCCGTCAAGCGCAGATCGTAGTACCCCGAGTAGAGCAGGGTTTCGGCAAAGGGTCGCAGGGCGCCGTGCAGCCGGAAGGCCTGGGCGAACCAGACGGCCAGCCCGCAGGTGAGCAGCACGCCCAGCATCGATCCGGCGAAGGTGGCCAGGCCCCGGCGGTTGAGGCCGCCCACGGAAAAGGAGATCGCCGCAATGAGCATGGCCACGACCACCAGGCCGGTGGCCAGCGGCGGCCAGCCGCACAGCAGCAATGGGAAGTAAAGCTTCCAGAGCACCAGGGCCGTGAAGACGAAGGAGAGCAGGGCCTTGAGTCCGGTAACGCCGGCCACGGCCGCCAGCAGCAAAGCGAAGAGCGCCACCAGGAACAGTTGCATGCCCAGGCGGTAGTGGCCCCGGGCCGTGCCGTGGCGCGGCCGGCCGTCGGCCGTGTCGTACTCCACCAGCAGCGTATCGCCGGTTTCGTAGAATTCGTCGAACTCCATCTTGCCGGTGAGCATGTTTTCGATGGTCAGTTTCTCTCCTTTGTGCGGCCCGGCGAGCAGCTCGACGGTGAGGAACTGGGCCTCGGTCTTGACGATCAGATTGGTGCGCACCTGGCTGTTGTCCGCGGCCGTCACCCGGCCCCGGGCGTGCAACCCGGTGGGCAGGGCGGATCGGGGGGCCAGATCCAGAAAGTCCAATCCCACGCAAATCAGGGCCATGAGCAATGCGAAGAGCCATTCCCGGCGAAAATAGACCATCGGTTCTCTCCTGTGAGCGGGAAACGCCGACGGCGCCGCCCGGGGGCGGCGCCGTGGACGCTGGGTAGCGGGGCGTTAGCTGCTATTTGGCAATGGGCAGTGCTTCGTCGATGCCCATGGCCTTGGCCAACTGTTTGGCGATGTCGGTGTTGTCATAGAAACCGGCAAAGCGTTTGGCTTGGCTGCCCTGGGCGAAGACCGGCACCGGCACGCCCGTGTGGGAATAGGAGGTCCAGCCGATGCTGGCCTGTTCGTTGAGAATGTGGGTGATGGTCACGATGATCGGCTCGTAGCCGCCGTAGAGCAGTTGGTTTTCGGCGCCGCTGTTGCTGTTCATGCCGCTCATGGACTTGTCGTAGGCGTCTTCCAGTTTTTCTTTCTGGTAGTCGTTGAGGGTCAGATAGTCCAGGCCGAAGGTGCTGAGCATCAGGGCCGTCATCTCGTTGCTGTCCGCCAGGTTGGCCGGGTTGGTCCAGTCGTAACTGCCGGCATTGGCCTCTTTATGGGCCGCCCACTGGTTCTGGCCAAAGTGGGTGAAGCTGCACGTCTGGTCGAGCAAGCGGTCATAGTAGGCCTTGTAGCCGGTGGTCGCGTGGCCGATGGTCATGCCGCCGGTCTCATGGTCGCCGGTGACGATGATCAGCGTCTCCTGGGGATGGCGTTTGTAGAACTCCAGCGCCACGCCCACGGCGTTGTCGAAGTCAAGCATATCACCGATGGTGGCCATGGCGTCGTTGGCATGGCAGGCCCAGTCGATCTTGCCGCCCTCGACCATCAGGAAGAAGCCGTCGTCGCCGTGGCGCCCGCGACCGCGGCCATGACCGCGCTTGCCTTCGCTCAGGCAGGCGATGGCCACATCGGTCATCTCGGCCAGGGAGAGGTTGGTGTCCGGCCGGTCGATGGCATAGGGCATGGCCGCGCTGTCCTGCAGCAAGGGGTTGATACAGACCACCTTGCCCTTGGGCTCGTTTTTCAGGGCCATGATGTCGTCGCGGGTCTTGAGCACGGTGTAGCCATTTTCGCTCAGCAGGTTCCAGATGTTGTTGGCTGTGTCGCCGCCGCGGGCCGCACCGGTGGGTGATGCCAGGCCGCCGCCGCCGAAGAAATCGTAGCCCGTTTCGGCCAACTGGGTGGCGATGCTGTTCATCAAGCCGCGGTTGGTGACGCTGGCATAGTAGGCCGCCGGCGTGGCGTGATCCAGGGAGACGCTGGAGATGACGCCCACCTTCTTGCCCCGCTCGAAGGCCAGTTGGGCCACGCTCTTGTAGCTCGCGGTCATGGCGTTGTCCATGCCGATGACGCCGCTTTTGGTCTTGATGCCGCAGGCAAAGGCCGTGGCCGACGAGGCCGAGTCGGTCATCAGGGCGAAGCTGTCATAAGTGGTCTGCATGCCTATCACCGGCATCTTGCTCATGTTCAGGCGGTTTTCCGGTTTGAGCAGATCGTCGGCCACCATGGCCGAACCGCCGTTGAGAGTGGTCAGATAGGCCTCGGTGGCTTGGATCTGGGCGTTGGCCATGCCGTCGCCCAGGAAGAAGAACACATACTTGGGGCCGTGGCCATTGGCCCAGGCCGTCGTGGCCGTGACCAGAAGAACGAACAGCATCGATAGGGTGGCGAGGAAACGTCGTGATTTCATGTTTGGCTTTGCTCCTTTGCGTTGGGGGGTAAGGCGAATGGGGTGTCCGTGACGGGTAGACCATCGCCTGGTTACATTTCGGCGTTGTGAGCGAATTGTAAGGATTCGGTTATTTCGCCATCGGCACCGGGACCTCGATACCGATGGCAGAAGATGCTTCCGGCCGAACAGGCTAGGCGATGCGCTCCATATCCCCGGGCCGCTCGGCCAGGGACCGGGCATAGTGGTGCGCCAGGAAGGTGAACAAGCCTTCGGCGCCCATGTAGCGCTCCAGGGTCTTGCGCTCGGTTTGCAACAGGTCCACCACGATCAGGCCGTCCATGACATCGCTGAAGAGTTTGTCGATGTTGAAGGAGAGAATCTGTCCGCCCAGGTTCAAATACTGCCGCAGCAGGACGGGCACCTCTTTCTGTTGAATTTCGATGTCAGCCACCACCGAGCAGACCTCCTTGAAATCCTGGAACTGCACGTCGTGGGTGGTGTCTTCGCAGCCGCGAATGCGAATCGGCCCCAGATGCGCCGCTTTCCTGGGTTTGACCATCAGGGCCAGCGCTTTGGCCTGGCTGTGGCGCGTCAAGGTGGTGGCCATCAGGCAACGAGATAGATCGCTGTAATCGCGGTTGATACTCACGGGTCCGAAAAGCATGCGGTAGCGCGGGTTGCGGGCCACGAAAGCGCCGATGCCTTTCCAGAGCAACAGCAGGGGCGAATAGGACTTCTGGTATTCGGGCCGCACGAACGAGCGCCCCAACTCCAGGGCCGGCCCCATCTTGTGGAAGAAATCCATGCGGCTGTGAAACAGGGTGCTGGTATAAAGCCCCTTGCGGCCCATGGCGGCCAGGATCTGGTCGGTGGGCCCCAGGCGATAAGCACCGACAACTTCTCCGGTCTCTTCGTTCCAGATGAACAGGTGGATGTAATATGGGTCGAAACGGTCCAGATCGAAGGGGTTGCCGGTGCCCTCGGAGGCCTGGCGAAACGAGATCTCCCGCAATCGTCCGATCTCCCGAAGCAGATGGGGGATCTGTTCGGCCCGTGCCTGCCACACGCCAAAGGCACCGCTTCGCACCAGGCGTTGCGAAAGGGGTAGCCGCGCGATCTCCCGGCGGAGCATTTCGGTCGGTTGCGGATCGGCGAGCGGCTGCTGTCGGGCGGTTGCGCCGGAAAGCGCGGTCAGGGAGTGTTTGCGCGGCCGTCCCTGGGGATGGCCCATGATATAGGTGCGCCAGCGTAGATACTCGAGCAACCGACCGTTATCGGTATATTGGCGCAACCAACGGTAGGCGATGGCGTTGCCGATTTTAAAATGGACCTGCGTTCCTCTTTTCTTCAACAGCTCCCGGGCCAGCAGAACGGTGCGCAAGCGCGGGTGCAGCAGCCCGGCGGCCTGGAAAAAGGCGCTGTTGCGGCCTTCGAAGAAAATCGGCACCACCGTGGCCTGGGTGCGGTGAACGATGCATGCCACGCTGGGGTGCCAGGCGGGGTCGCGGATCTCCCAACGGCGCAGGTTCAAATGGGCCACCTCGCCGGCCGGAAAGACCAGCAGCAGTCCACCCTTTTGCACCCAACGCATGGCCTGGCGCAGGGGCGCAAGGTTGGCCCGGGGCGCATCGGCGCCGCCAAAAGGGTCCACGGCCAGGGTCAGTTGGCGCAACTGCGGCATGCGATTCAGAATAGAATTGGCCATGATCTTCACATCCGGACGCACGGAAAGCAGCCGGTGCGCCAGGATAATTCCCTCCAGGCCGCCGAAGGGGTGATTGCAAACCACCACGCAGCCGCCCTTGTTTGGGATCTTATGCATGTCATGGGGGGCGCAGACCGCTTCGATCTTCAGATCGGCGAGCACCTGCTGCATGAAAAGGTCCGGCTCATCGATGTGGCCGACGCGCCGGTAGAGCGAGCGGCAGCCGCTCAGGCCCAGAAGATATTCCAGGGGTTTGGCCAGCAGCGAGACGATGCCGCGGTGCGTGGCGGGGGTCGTCGCCGGGATCGACGAGAAGATATCGCGTTCCGTGAAATTGCGCTCCATTTTGCCTCCATGCAGTGTGGACATAGACCACTTTCTATGCCGCTACTTTTAGGATTCGGTTAGAAAAGCGCTAAATTTCGATGTGGCGAGTACAATGGTGCGGGTTTTCCCTTTTGCGAAAAAAAGAAGAGACGGAAGCGAGCGCGTGCTTCCGTCTCTTCAGGAGGATGGTGCATTGTGCAACCACTGAGGAAAAGCAATCAGGCGTCGGCACGCCGGCGGCGGAGGCCCAGCAGGCCGAGCAAGCCCGAGCCGAACAGGATCAGGGCGCCCGGAACCGGAACCGGCGAAGCGTAGAAGCCGACACCGAAAAAGGGTCGCCTCAGGGCGGTGTTGTCCGTCCACACCTGGAAGTTAATGGATTCACCTTGGCTGACCGTATCTTCATAGAACCAGAGGTTCAGCATGTGGCCACTGTTGGTGATGCTGTAGCCCATCAAGGCATGGTCACTGGTGGGGGCGTGCTCGTTGGTGAAAAAGACGCTGCTGCTCTCCCATCCCTGGGCATCGAAGATGTAGAAGTGAAAATCTCCCCACTCCTCCTCCCCGCTGTTGGTCACCGTCAGATCGACAAACCCTTTGAACGGATTGTCGTCTTCGTGCTCGTATTCAGCAAATACACCGGACCCCACCCCGTTCAGCGTGCAAGTCAATGGATCGGTATCGTGGGCCACGGCTGGGGCGACGCCCACAAAGAGCATCACAGCCCAGAGAATCACCATGAAAAAGCATCTTTTGTTCCAGATCATCGTCGTATCACCTCCTTTTCTGTTAAGTCTGGATGTTTCGAACAAAAAGCCTACGGAAAAGAACAAGGCGTTCGTTCCGCGGGCTTTCTGGTGCCAATTGTGTGGTCAGCAAAGTTCCAGCGTCCAATGAGCGCGATCCTACGGCGCTCCTGTTTGGAAACGATGAGGCGATTATAAAAAGGTGATGAGTTTGGGGCTGGTGGCCGGTGCGGCCATGGGCTTGCGCCAGTAGCCCCAGTCGTGAGCGCGCAGGGCGGCGGGCATCAAGCCTGCGAAAAGCAATGCACAGCGCGCCAGGCTGTGGAGGGTCTTGCGCGCCAGCCCATCGTCCAGGCGGCGGTGGTCGAATTCGTGGACCTCGAGTCCACCGCGATAGACCACTTGGTACCCATGACGCCGGATGCGCCACATCAATTCGCTGTCTTCGTTGCACGACAACCGGCGGTCGAAACCGCCCACGGCCAGAAGTGCCTGGCGTCGGACCAACATATTGGACCCCGATGCGGCCGACAGACCCACGGCGCACAGGAACCGCATGCCCAACGAGAATATCCGGTAGTAGGAGCGGTGGCGATCCATGCTCAGCTTGGCGCCGGCGATGCCGCCCCAATGTGGGTCGATTTGCACTGCCGCCAGGGTCCTGAAGTAGTCCTTGGCGAAGATCACATCGGCATCGGTAAAGAGCAGCCACTCGGTTTGGGCCTTCTCCGCCCCCAATTGCCGGGCCGCGGCGATGTTGCCGCCATCTTGCAGAATGCGGATGCGGTGTCGGCTATGCCGACGGATGATGTCGTCGGTGCCGTCGGAGCTGGCATCCACGATGAGAACGGGAACCTCCGGCGGAATAGAGGATAGGAAACGCTGGATGTTATGGGCTTCGTTCTTGGTGGGTACGATCAGGGTCAGATCTGTCAGGTCCATTCACCAATCCTTCTGGCAGCGCGCGGATGCTCCAACGGGACATCGCCACAAAGTTGAAGAGGGCCGTGGTCAGGGTGGTCAACACCCATCCGACCATGGCGTCGCACCCGCCCAGGTCGCACAGAGCGAGCATCATCAGCGTGCTCAGCACCCATATACCCATATAGGCGCCGCAGGTGCGGGCCAGCGATACGCCATAGGGCAATTGGGGCACGTGGCGGAAAGTATAGTGGCGGTGCAGGGCATGGGTCCACAGGGTGCCCAGCATGAAGTGCAGGGCCCAGGCCACCCCGGCCCGCAGCGGCGCGTTGCCCAGGGCGGCATGAATCAACCGATACTGCCCGTGGCCCGCCACGAAGATGAATCCGCCGGCCAGCAGATAACGCGTGAAGCAATTCCATGGGGTCACGGATATCATGTGGATGCCTCTTTTGCCGCCGACGCGTTAGCATTCGATTAGGAGTGTATGAGAAGTCGATGAGTCCGCGCAATAGTATTTGCTTTGGGCCGGGAGCGTTATAGAGTCAGGTGTCGAAATAAGATAGGGGCGATGGGAGAAGCAACGATGAAAAGAGGCGTTCTGAAACCGAGTCTGCTCTGGGCCTGCCTGGCGTTGGCGCTTATTCCTTCCGTTGAGGCCGATGGGGCCGACAACGAGGTTCAGCGCTATGTGGAGCAAAAAGACGGTCAACGCAAACCGGTCTCATGGCAGCTCGCCCGGGGTGCGGGCTATCGCTTGGTCTATCGGAATTCCGAAGAAACCCATATCACCGAAACCGATTCGGATATGCGAACCCGCGCCTGGAGTATGTCCAACGAACCCGAGAAAGTGTTCTTGCAGGCCACCCGGGAAAAAGACGTCATCGTGGTGCGCGGCAGTCGCAAGGGCCAATCCGTCGAGGCGCGTTTCGTGGTGGACCAGGCGCCCTGGTTTCAGGCCACCTCGCTTTCTCTCAGGAAATTCGTGCTTTCCCAAGAGGTCCGGATCACCTTCTGGACCCTGCGTTCGGACACCCTAAAGGCCATGAAGCTTACCGCCACCAAAGTTGCCCAAGAGACCGTCGACGCGGCGGGCACCTCGCATGCGGCGGTGAAGGTCGAACTGCGCGCCGACGGCTGGCGCTCGGCCTTCTGGAAGAGTCACTACTGGTTCCGCGCCGCGGACGGCCTGTTGCTGCGCTTCGAGGGCCAGGCCGGACCGTCGCCCGCCAACCGCATCGTCATCGCCTATGCCGGAGAACAGCGGCCCTGACCTGTGGTTTCTTCGCCGCGCGATGGGATAAACCGAATTCTCGCTTAATCCTAACGCCGAACGAACATGCTGTTTCTATGGTTCAAGGCGATGAAAACGACCATATCCAATGCCGTGCCCCCAACGGCCCATATCGAGTGCCCGCGTTGCCATGCCGACGCCATCTATGGCTATGGCCACATCCGCGGCGGTAAGCAGCGCTACCTGTGCCTGCTGTGCAATCGGCAATTCGTTCTGCAACCGGCCCAACCCATTCTTCCCCAGCGGCCCGCATGCCCCATATGCGGCGGCAAGATGCACATCTACATGCGCCAGGACGGCCAGGTGCGCTTCCGCTGTGCCGCCTACCCGGCGTGCCGGGGATTCAGAAGAGAAGTGTATTAGTAGCAGTTCGTAAACCTTTTATAGGCCCGGCCGGCTCCATTGGCTGGTGAGATTGGCCCACAGCACCCGGAGCTGCAGGCCGAGGGGCACGTCGGGTCGCTCCGGCCGGTGGCCGGTGTCGATGGGGGCCTCCCGGCGCGGCCGAAGGGCTGCCGTCGTGGCCGGTTCGGGTCCGGGCCGCCGGAACTCCGGCCCGGAAAGGGAAACCACCCAGGGCGGATGGGCGAAGGCGCGCATTTCCGCCTCGAGCCCGGCGGGTATCTGCGCGCCGGAAAAGAAGGCGATGAGCAGCACGAACGCCTGTTCTGCGCCGTTGTAGGTCGGCCCGGCGCTGGCGAACTGCTCGCCGGTGCGCAGGGTGATTTCATAGCCCTGGCCGTTGCCCCAGGTGGGCATGCGGTACTGCCGGCCGTGATAGGTGCCGAAGGGATTGGCGCGCACCCGGAACGTGTCGCCGTCCGGGTCGTAAGTCATTTTCAACGGCGCAAAGGCGAAATTGGACTGCACGCTGGTGTCCATGGCAATGGCCATGCCCCGGCCCCCGGCCGCCACGCCCACATAGGCCGCCGTGATGTGGTTGTTGACGTTGTCCAACTCGCGATTGCCGGGCGCCAGGCGGAAGTAGTCCAGGTCGTAGCTGCTGGCCACCCCCAGGTAGTTGTGCTTGAAGACGCGGATCGGTTCGTCCGGGGTGGCGCGGCCCGCAAAGCGGATCTCGGCCGGCGCCACCTCGCGCCAGCTCAAGTCGGCCCGCCGCGACAATCCGTCCCGGCCGGCGTTAATGATGCCCGACGGCTGGGTGGCGGGGTAGCGGATGCGGCCGTGGAGCAGCAGATAGGGACGATCGGCCGGGAGCGTAAGCCGGTAGTCCATCCAGCCGGCCAGCAGCGCAGTCGCCCCGGGGCCGGGCAACGGGCCGCTCATCCGCAACCAGGCCGAACGGCCGTCGCCGGAAATTCCCGTGTGCATCTTGGGCTGGGCAGAGAGGGTGCGGTCCCCGTGGATCACATACGGCATCAGGCTGCCGGCCTCGGCCTGGCGCACGCCCGCCAGGTAGATGCCTTCCAGGCCGCCCCGCGGGTCCAGGCGGACCTCCAACGGGCCGTTGGCGATCCCCTGGGCGTCGGCGGAAAGGGCGATGGCCGGCGGGCGCGCCGATGCCGTGGCGCTATATAAATGGTAATACCCGTCGGGCAGCCCTTGCTCGGCATCGATGCCCAGCATTACTTCGTCATTGTCGCCCTCCGTGTCCGCATCTCCGAGGAGTGTGGCCGGCCAGCGCCGCCCATCGGTGCCGATGAGCACCGGCACGATGCCTTGCCCGTACCCGGCCGGCTTATGGATTTTCAGAAAGCGGCTGCCGGTCGCCGGAGCGTCATCGGCGGCCAGCACCACCAGGTGGTCCAGCCAGATCAAACCATCGTCCGCAACCACCGGCGGCGGCTGTCGGTGGAGGCGCTTGCGAAGCAAATCGGCGATCTGCCCCTGGATGGTGTCCGAACTATAGTCCAGCACCTCCATCAGATCCGCCATGGCCCGCTCCCGCCCGGGGGCCAAGAAGGGCGTGGCCATGCCGAAGTTGGTGGTGGAGAGGGCCCGCAGCCGTTTCAGGTCGGCAACGGCGATGAGGTTTCGCAGCATCTCCTCCGCGGCCGGATCGTCCAGCAGGGCGGATGCCTCGAGCGCCGCGGCCCGCACCCGGCGGCTGCGCTCGATGACGGTCCAGTCGCGCGTCGCCTCGGCCTTCTCGGCCCAGGAGTTGTAGCCGTTGAAACTGCCGTCGGCCGTGTCCTGGCTGAAGTGGAAGGTGCCCACCGGCGGATGGTCGGCCAGATAGGCGTTCAGGGTAGTAAAACGCACGTGGGGCAGGGCGCGAACTTCGTCGATCAAGGCCCCCAGGCCGCCGGTGTTGGGCAGCCATTGCAGCGCCCGGGGCAGGTCGATGCCGTCCCACAGCTCCGAATCGGCGTCGTAGTTGATGAAGATCAGGGCGTCGCGGGCCAGGTCGCCCTGATTTTGCAGTTGGCGCAGTTCCGCCACCCAGTTGGCCAGGCTGACGTGCTCGACCAGGTCGCCGAGGTGATAGGTGGGAATCACCACCATCTCTTCCCGGGTGTCGGGATGGCGGTAGAGAATCGGGTTGTGGGCCTCGGTCCGGGTCAACGGCCGGCTGAAGAGCCGGAAGGCGTCGAAGGGCGTGCTGCTGTAGTACAAGGCCACGGCCTGGATGCCTTGCTTTCGGTAAAGGCCGAAGTTGCCCGGGGTGGTCATCATCTCCTGGGGCCGGACGATGGGGCTGTAGGTGCCGAAGAGATCGCGCACGCCGCTGCCCCAGGGGTTGGAGACGGCCCAACGCATGGCATCGGTCAGCTCCGGCGCGGTCATGGCCGAGACCAGGCCGTTGTTGTAGGACATCAGAATGATTTCGTCGCCGTTCTCCCGCACCCGGCGCTGGATGGCGGCGATAATGTCCGGGGCGTGGCGCGGCAGGATCTCCTGAAGCGAGAAGAGATTGTCGAAATCCCAGACCCCCTTGACCGGCACCCCTTGGGCGTTGAAGCGGTCCAGGGTGGCGATGATGTGGCGGATCACCCGGATATCCTGGCCGAAACCGGAATCGTCGTTGGTGTCGTTGCGGAACGAGTGGTAGAGATTGACGTGAAAGCCGAAGGCGATCTGGACGGTGTGGGCCGAGGTCGGTGCCGGCGCCGGCCGCTGCACGGCGCCCATAAAGAGCACCACGCCCAAAAGGGCCAAAATCGAGCCTTTGGCCGCCGATCGCCACGGGGAAGAACCCGGTCCGCGCATTGCTCTGTCTCCTTTTCCAGGCCGCTCCCTGGAAGAGCGCTAATGGTTTCGTAACCATTTGCTCACGGAAATCTAACATTGCCGACCCCAAGGTTCAATATGGACGGTGGCGGATCGATCATTACCAAACCTATGTCCGTTCGAAGAAGGCGCAATCGAGCGCCGATCGATGGGTGCCATTCTCAAAAAATAGGTAGTAGACCTTATATACAGCTTCGCCCGCACTTCGTATGGTCGGGCCACATCCGAACGGAAATCATTCATAAGCCAAATGGAGCATGCATGATCTCTTCACCATGTAAAACCTGCCCCAAGATGAACTTGCCCAAGGATCGATGCCTGGGGACCTGCCGAATGATTCGAGAGCTCCAGGGAATGCACCTGGTGCACAAGGATAACAGTAGTTGCACGACAGTCGATTTCTCAGAGGAGAGCTGCTTTCAGATCATATCGCACTTCGGCCACGACTGCTGACGCTTCGTGTGTCGCGAAGCGCTATCGGGGTCGATATGCGTTTCATTTGCGCATCCACGCCGCGGGGGAAGTATATCAATCCTGCTCGGCCGCAGTACGCTCAAAAAGTACTGGCGGCCAGGAATCCCGCGCACGGAAATGGGTGGTCTGCTCTAATTGTCCAAGTGGGTCTGTCGGAAGGCGGCCAGATTTAGATGGCGCATGCGCCGGGTGCGCACCCCATATCGCATATAAAGGATGAAATCCTTGAGACAACTGGCATAGCCGACGATGGGGTCGCAGCCGCCCTGGCGGCACTGCTTGCAAACGATTCGTTCGGCGGCGGTGGCCTCCTGATTGGCGGTTTGAATGATCTCGTGAACGGTGTGGCCCTTAACTTTTTCCATGAACTCATCGATACTGAATGAAGTCGATAACATAAATGTTCCTTCCCTTCTGATGGCGTCCCTGCCTTGGCCGGCACTTGGCCCTCGCCGGAAACAACTCCCTAAAATGAGGCCGAAAATATCCTCTCGCCAAAGCGCCGCAACCCTATCAGCGTATTGTTAGAATTGTGTGAGCGTTTTTCGCGGGCGATGCCGACCCATTCGGCGCGGTCACACAACCCGAACCTGCGGCTCATCCAAGGCTAACAAAACGTTTGGATAGTGCGGCCTGGGTGGGCGTTTTGCAAGGTCCCCCCCCCCCCAGACACCGCTTTCGGAGGTAAACATGAGTCCATTGGCGTCCGTGGCGCGCACCATCGGCCGATTCGGCCGCAGCCGCATTCCACCCCAGTTGGTGGTGCAGATCACCAACCGCTGCAATGCCCGCTGTCCCCAGTGCGGCATGCGCCGGAGCGCCGATATCGCCCGCTTCGATCTACCCGCCGCGGTCATGGAGCGCCTTTTGGGCGCCTGTGCGGTCAAAGGGGTGCAGGCCATCTCGTTCACCGGCGGCGAGCCGCTCTTGATGCGCGCGGATTTGGTGCGCTGGCTCCAGGCGGCCGGCCGGGCCGGGATTCCGTATATCCGCACCGGCACCAACGGGTTTTTGCTGCAGGGCGCCGAGCGGCCCGATTTTACGTCGCGCATCCAGCGCCTGGCCGAGACCCTGGCGGCCACACCGCTGCGAAATTTTTGGATCAGCCTGGACTCGGCCTTGTCCGAGGTGCACGAAGGCATGCGCGGACTGCCGGGGGTGGTGGCCGGGATCGAGAAAGCGTTGCCTATTTTTCATGCGGCCGGCATCTATCCTTCGGCCAACCTGGGGCTCAACCGCTGCGTGGGGGGCGAACGGACCCACGCCTTGCGACCCGAGGCTTATGACGGGCGGCCGGCCTACCTGGCGGCCTTTTACCGGGCCTATGGCGATGCCCTGGATCGCTTCTACCGCTTTGCGGCCGATCTTGGTTTTACCATCGTCAACACCTGCTATCCCATGAGCATCGATGCCCCCGAAACGGCGGGTGGGCTCAAGGCGGTCTACGCGGCCACGGCCGTCGAGGATCTGGTGCGCTACGCGGCCGACGAAAAGGCCATGCTATACAAGGCGCTGCTCGATACCATCCCGCGCCACCGCGGCCGGTTGCGCATCTTTTCGCCGCTGAGCGCCTTGCATGCGCTCCAGCAAAGCCATGCCGGCGCCGCTGGGACCGACGCCTTCGGCTGCCGGGGCGGCGTGGATTTTTTCTTCATCGACGCCCAGGCGGGCGACACCTACCCTTGCGGCTACCGGGGCAATGAAAACATGGGCAAATTCTGGGAGTTGGACTTGAACGCGATCCGTCCGGACGGCGATTGTCGCCGCTGCGACTGGGAGTGCTTCCGCGACCCCTCCGAATTGTGCGCGCCGTTTTTGCTGGCGCTGCATGCTCCGCTGCGGCTCATGGGCAAAATGCGCGGCGATGGGCGCTACCGGCGTCTGTGGATCGAAGATCTGCGCTACTACCACGCCTGCGATCTGTTCGACGGCCGGCGCCCGCCGCGCCCGGGACGTTTGCGAAGATTTTCCATCTGAACCGAAAACTATTGCCGCGCTAACACCCGCCTAACGCCGGCGCTGCTATTCTCCGCCCAATGAAGACGATATCCGAAGGAGAATAAAAGCATGCAGATCGACATTCACGTTCACTCCAAATACTCCAAGCGCCCCAGCCAGTGGATTCTGAAGAAAATCGGCTGCCCCGAAAGCTTCACCGAACCGCTGCAACTCTATCAGATCGCCAAGAGCCGGGGCATGAGCCATGTGACCATTTCGGATCACAACAGCATCGACGGCGCCTTGGAGATCGCCCATTTAAACGATGTCTTCATCAGCGAAGAGATCACCACTTACTTTCCGGACAACGGGTGCAAGCTGCATGTCCTGGCCCTGAATATCGACGAGGCCCAGCACCGCGAGATCCAGCGGCTGCGCGCCGACATCCACGACTTGGCGCGCTACCTGCGCCAGGAGAAGATCCTGGCCATCGCGGCGCACCCGCTTTATGCCATCAACGACCGTTTGACCCTGGCGCATTTCGAGCAGATGCTGCTCATGTTCCAGAACTTCGAACTCAACGGCGCGCGCAATCCCCGGGAGAACGAGTGCCTGCGGCACGTGCTCGAAAATCTGACCGAGGCGCGGATGACCGAACTGGCCGAGCGCCACGACATGGCGCCGCTTTTCGAGCGCTGTTGGGAGAAGCAGTTGTGGGGCGGCTCCGACGACCACAGCGCCCTGCACATCGCTCGGACCTACACCACCATCGAAGGCGTGGCGCACCCGCGCTTGCTGAATGCCGAAAGCCGGGGCCTGGCACTGGAAGTGGTCAGCCAAGGGGCCACGCCCCTGACCATGGGGCATAATTTGTACGGCATCGCCTACCAGTACTACCGGGGCAAGTTCAATCTGGAGCGCTACGCGGACAAGGACGCGCTGATGCGCTTTCTGGACCGAAACCTGCGTACCGATGCCAACCGCCAGCCCGGCTGGATGGCCCGGCTGTACCTGCTCTGGCAGTATCGCAAGGAGAAGCGGGCCAAGTCCACGGTCTCCGATTCGCTGCTCACTTTGCTGCGCCACGAATCGTGGCAACTGATCCAGGACGAGGCGCGCGGCGACGCCGATCCGGCGGCGGACACCGATTTTGCCCGACGCGAGCAGCACTGGTTCGATTTCGTCAACCGGGCCTCCCAGCGGGTCATGCTGCACTTCGGCAATCATTTTCTGGATCATCTCTCCGGGGCCAATCTGTTTAACGTTTTTTCCACCATCGGATCGGCCGGCGGTCTCTACACCCTGCTGGCCCCCTACTTCGTGGCCTACGCCCAGTTCGCCAAGGACCGCCGCTTCAGCGAAACGGTGCGGCAACACTTCGACGAGGCCGGCCGGCCGGCCGCCGAGAAGCATTTCAAGTTCGCCCATTTCACCGACACCTACTACGAAGTCAACGGCGTGGCCCAGACCCTGCAACAGCAGGTGCACTTCGCCCTGAAGAACCACAAGGATTATACTTTGATCACCTGCGACGCCTACGGCCAGGGCGACCAGCCGGGCGTGCGCAACTTCGCGCCCATCGGCACCTACGAGCTGCCCGAGTATCCCGAGCAGAAGATCTTCTATCCGCCCTTCCTGGAGATGCTGGCCTACTGCTACGACCAGGGCATCGATCATATCCACTCGGCCACACCCGGGCCGGTTGGCCTGGCGGCCCTGGCCATCGCGCGCATCCTCAAGCTGCCCATCACCGGCACCTACCACACGGCCATTCCCCAGTACGCCCAGATCCTCACCGGCGACGAGGGCATCGCCGAGCTGGCCTGGAAGTACGTGCTCTGGTACTACGACCAGATGGACGTGATCTACGCCCCCTCCCAGGCCACTCGCGACGAACTGGTGGCCAAGGGGATCAATCCGGCCAAGGTGCGGGTCTACCCCCGGGGCATCGACATCGAACGCTTCCATCCGGCCAAGCGCAACGGGATCTTCAAGAAACAGTACCGTCTGCCCGAAGGCATCCGGCTGCTCTACGTGGGTCGGGTCTCCAAGGAGAAGAACCTGCACCTGCTGGTCCAGGCCTTCGAACGCCTGGCGGTCGAAGGCCATAAGGTGCAACTGGTGGTGGTGGGCGACGGGCCTTACCTGGAAGAGATGAAGGCAAGCCTGAAAGGCCGACCCTGCTGCTTCACCGGCTACCTCGACGGCGAGGCCCTGGCCGCGGTGTATGCTTCGGCCGACCTGTTCGTCTTCCCCAGCACCACCGACACCTTCGGCAACGTGGTGCTCGAAGCCCAGGCCTCTGGTATTCCGGTGATCGTCAGCGATCAGGGCGGACCGTGCGAAAACATCCTCGACGGACGCACTGGTCTAATCTGCAAGGCCGACGACGTCGACAGCCTGCTGGCCGCCATCCGTCCGCTGCTGCGCAATGCCCGGCAACGCACCGCCATGGGCCAGGCGGCGCGGCAATACCTGGAAGAGCGCTCCTTCGAAAATGCCTTTCTAAGCCTCTGGGAGCAGTATCAGGAACCCCTGCCGGCGCCGGCCGCCCTGCGCGCGGCGGGCTGAGCGGTGCCCGGACCAGGACCTGAACGTGCTGTGCGCGCATTGGCCCCGATGAATGCTGTTCAGCGAGAACCGCTGGGACCGGCGCCGCCGGCTTGACAAATGCCCAACGGCTTCGTAATTCATCCCAGGGCCATACGCCGCATGGCCGGCCCGGGGAGGAATGGACGTGGGTACCACCGATGAAGCGATCTACCGCCGGCTGAACGACTGGTTCCTGGCACATATCCGCAGTTTCGGTTCTCCGGATGAAAACACCCGAAGGCATTTCGAGCAGAAACGCATCCACTCTCTGCGGGTGGCCGAGGAAAGCCTTACCCTGGGCCGGGCGCTGGGGCTGGCTGGCCGGCCGCTGCTGATCGCCCGGGCCATCGGCCTGCTCCACGACGCCGGCCGCTTCGAGCAGTTCCAGCGCTATCGGACCTTCAACGATGCCGACTCCATGGACCACGGCGCCCTGGGGGCTGCCATCCTGTCGGCCAACGGCCTGCTGGCGGCCTTCGATGCCGCTGAAGTCCAGACCATCATCCCGGCCATCGCCCACCACAATAAGCTGGCCCTGCCCGCGGCCATCTCCGACGAACTGCGCTTGCACCTGAAACTGATCCGTGACGCCGACAAACTGGATATCTTCCGGGTGATCATGGAGAACATGGCTGCCGCGGACCAGGCGCTCTTCAAGGTGCTCCTGCCCGGATCGGACGATATCTCCCCCGAGATCCACGAAACCCTGATGCGCGGCGGCAACGTCAATTACAATCTGGCCAAAAGCCCCACCGACCGCCTGCTGATGCACGCGGGCTGGGTCTTCGACATCAATTTCCGTCCCACCCTGCGCGCCATCGCCGACCGCGGCTACCTGGAAACGATCGCCGCCGCCCTGCCGCCCACCCCGCGGGTCACCCAGATTTTGGACCATGCCCGCAGCCATCTGGCCGCGGCCCTGGCCGGTGGATCTCCGATCGACCCGACCCTGGACCTTTTGAAGCGGTCTTCCCAAGCCTGACGACCATCTGCCGCTGCATCCCATGGGGTCATCGCGCCGTTCTGGCCCGGTTGCGACATGCTCATCGGTTTTGCCATGAAGGCGCCTGAATCCGAAGACTCCGAAGCGGTCCTGTTCGATCCCAGCGCCCGGATCTGCGTCAAGCCTGGCCGGCTGAGCTTTTTGGGAACCCCCACGGTGCTCATGATCCGCCCCGAAAGCAGTGCCGGAACCCCGGGTATTGAATATGCGAATGCCGGCAAACCCGAAGGCTTGCCGGCATCGCAGGCATCAGGAAGCATTTGCTTCCGTGGGATTGAAACCGGTTAGAACGGATACGGATTCAAGGTCGAGATGCCATTGACCTGCTGGAAATCCGCGGCCTCCCAGGCCCCCTTGCACTCCGAGCGCGGCATATAGCCCAGATCCGGCACGTTCTTGCTCGCAAAGGTCGGGGCTTTGTCGAAATCCTGCTTGGATACCGAGAGCACCACGGCGTGATCCGGATTCACCTGGGGCGATGCCGCCGTGAAAGGCAGCGTCACAAATGCGGTCTTGTCGGCTTTGGCAACCACCATGTAGCTCAAGCGGTTATCCCCGGCGATCACCAGATCGGAAATGGTCCCCAGCGACTGACCCTGGGGATCGACGGCCTTGGCGCCGATCAGGTTGTTGGCGCGCACCGGCAGGAATGACGGGTCATCGGCCACGGCGGCGCCGGTCGCCAGGGCCAGGATCGAAACGGTTACGACCAGAAACGCAAACTTTCTCATGATACGACCTCCTTGTTGTTATCCCTTTGCGGGATCCATCTGAAAAAAAGTTTTTGGTGACCTGCCCTTGGAACCCCAAGAGCTTGCCTTCGCTTTGAGCAATGCCCGTGCCATGTAATTTTATTAAAATATAACAGAATGTTAAAAAAAATTGCGCTTTCGGCTCCAGATGTTTCGCCCCATGGGACGAAAACACTTGTGCCATGGGGCGATTGCGTACTATGGTCCGATTCATTGTTGGGGAGATGGTGCAAAGAACATGCGCGTCGATGAGAACCTGTTTTTTCGTGAAGCCACCCTGCGTCTGTGCAGCAGCCTCGATATCGAAGCGGCCTTGAAGCAATGCTACGACTACATCCGGCAATTTCTTCCGGTGATGAAGATGAGCCTGCACATTTTGGACCTGGAACAGAATGTGCTGCGCTTCGTGGCCTTGGCCGGCGCGGACCAACCGGAAGGCTACCGGCAAGTGTTGCTGCATTTACCCCTGAAAGGGCGGCGTGAGTTGGCCGCCTTCAAAAAGAAGGGCGAAGTCATCCAGATCGTGAACCAGCCCGATCCAAGCATGGTGAACCCGGAGATACTCGAAAGGGTCGGCACAGACGTTTCATACATGAACATGGTCCTGGCGCTTGAAGGAAACCAAATTGGAAGCCTTGGGGTTTTGGCGGCCGGTGTTAATCAATATACCGATGAACACGCCCGCCTGCTTCGACTTTTGCGCGAACCGTTCGCCATTGCCATGTCCAATGCCCTGAAACACCAGGAGGTCCTCCGGTTCAAACAGATGCTGGCCGACGACAACCGATACCTCCAGGACGAAATCCGTTCGGTTTATGGCGATGTCATCATCGGTGCGGACCTCGGCCTGGGCATGGTCATGAAATTGGTCGAACAGGTGGCCCCCCTCGACAGTCCCGTGCTGTTGCTCGGTGAAACCGGTTCGGGAAAAGAGCTCATCGCCAACGCCATCCACCGATCATCGCCGCGCAAGGACGGGCCGTTTATAAAGGTGAACTGTGGCGCTATCCCCGATACGCTTCTGGACAGCGAGCTTTTCGGCCACGAAAAGGGAGCCTTCACCGGCGCCGTCAGCCAGAAGCGGGGCCGCTTCGAGCGCGCCGACAAAGGCACCATCTTCCTGGACGAAATCGGCGAGCTTCCACCCCAGGCCCAGGTGCGGCTCCTGCATGTCCTGCAACGAAAAGAGATCGAGCGGGTGGGGGGCACCGAATCCATCCCCGTGGACATCCGGGTCATCTCCGCCACCCACCGGAATCTGCAGGAGATGGTCGCCGGGGGGCAATTCAGGGAGGACCTCTGGTTCCGCCTCAATGTCTTTCCCATCATGATACCGCCGCTGAGGCAGAGAAAAGGCGATATCCCCTCCCTGGCGCAGCATTTCATTCATCGCAAATCCATCGAGCTCAAGCGCAGGGAAAAACCCCGGCTGGCCCCCTGGGCCATCGACCGGCTCATCCGCCATGACTGGCCCGGCAACGTGCGCGAGCTTGAAAATACCATCGAACGGGCGCTCATCCAGCAGCGCATGGGCGAACCGATCTCCTTCGAAGGGCTGCTTCCCCTGGCGGCGCCGGCCAACCCCATCCATGACCCCCAACGGAATGAGCCGCTCGTGTCTCTGGATGAGATGAACACCCGCTATATCCAACGCGCGCTGGCGCAAGCCGGCGGCAAAATCCACGGACCGGGCGGGGCGGCCCGGATTTTGGGCCTCAACCCCAGTACGCTCAGAAAACGCATGAAAAGACTTGGAATCCCCTTCGGCAGGAAAAGCTGGTATCCCGCAAACGGTTAGATGCGAGGAGATTGCCACCAATTGCCGGCCGAGGACCTCCCGCCCGACACAATTCCGCTCAACGATCACCACCCCCGGACCGATATAGTCGAAAGGCGAGGATTTGTTTTTGCTCTGAACCACGTGATCCCCCTGAAAGGATGCATCGTGAAAAAGCTAACATGTCTCGGTTGGCTGTTTTGCCTGACAGCGGGTCTGGCGCTGATTCCCGTTTTCGGATGCACGCTTCGACAAAAAGGTCCGGACGAAGAATATCGTATCCCGGCTCGGGAGGTTCGATCTGAACACACCTTCAGCGAAAGCAAAAATCGCTTCATGGTCCGTCAGACCCTGGAGCCGTTCCGGAAGTATGCGAGCCCGCATCCCACCAACGCCGAAGCCGCTCAATTTTTGGAAGCCGTCTGTCGTGCCGTCTCTTTCGCGAGCGATGCCCAAACCTATTCCGAGCTGGCGCAAGAAGGCGCCCGACTGGTCGCGGCAGGCGGCAACGACCCGCTGGTGCGCCTGTGGTACGGGCAAATGCTATTCATCACGAAACAGGACACCGCGGCCGAGCCTTATCTGTTGAGCGTCTATCAATGGGGAGAGAATTCCTACCCGGACCTTCACGCGTTTCTTGCACTCAGATCCTTGGGCTGCATCGCTGCGCGCCGGGGCCAACTCCGGCCGGATGAAGCCAAAATACACCTAGGCAATGCCTTGGGCGCGCTCGGCGTGGCGGTGGCCAACCATGAATTTTCCGACGACCAAATCCAGATCGCCTACCGCTGGCTGAGCGAAACCAGCGACACCCATTTCGATAAATGGGATTTTGTGCTCACCAATCTGGAACGGATGGGTGGGGCGGATGTCTGGTTTATGGACATGTTGCGGGGTGAACGGGAATTTGACTTGGGCTGGAAAGCCCGGGGCACCGGTCTGGCCCATACGGTGACCGATGAGGGCTGGGAAAAACTAGCCGAGCACCTCGGCAAGGCCCGTAGCTTTATGATGGCAGCCTGGCAGGCGCACCCCGAGCGTCCCGAAGCGGCCGTCGCCATGCTGAAGATCACCCGCGCAGGCCATGGAAATCCGGGCGAGAGCGAAACCGTCTGGTTCAACCGGGCGGTGCAGGGCCAAATGGATTACCTGGCGGCTTATAAAGAGATGCTCCTCGGCTTGCGGCCGCGCTGGGGCGGCAGTCATGCCCAGATGCGCGCCTTCGGCCATGCCTGTCTTGCCACGGAGCGGTTCGACACTGAAGTGCCGCTTTTCTATCTTTACGCGCTCAGGGGCATCGCCTTTGAAATGAGGGGCAACCGCTGGCGGCTGCCGTTTCGGGATGCGCGCGAACAAAAGAAATTGGCATACCTGTTCGACAAACTCCGGCAGGAGCCCGGACGTGGGCGGCAACAGGCGCGCATCCTGGCTCAGCACGCCATGGTCCGGGCCTGGGGCGGCGATTACGAAACGGCCCGGCAGATGCTGGCATCGGCAGGCGATGTGGACCTGGTCGATGGATTCTTCAATCTGAGCATTTCCTTCGCCGAGGCGCCCCGGCCAGAGGTCGAAGCCGAATTGCGCGCCTTCACCGGAACCCACAAGGAGACTTTGATTCGGGCGGAAGCCTTGGAATTGAAGGAGCGCAGCGATGAGGCCCAGCGCCTCTTCGAGGAGGGCCTGGCGGCCTATCGCGGCGATCCCGAAATTCAGGCCTATTTGCGGAACCGCATCGCTTTGCTGCGCCTCGACATGTCCGGCGAGGATGCCGACGATGCCCCTTTGATCGTGGCCGCCCGCGAAAATAGACAGGATGTGGCCCTTTTCCTGCTCGATCAAAAGGCCGCGGTCGATGTGGCCGGTGATGATCGCTGGCGACCGCTCCACTGGGCCGCCAACCGCAACCACATGCAAATGGCCGGTCTGCTGCTCGACCGGGGCGCCGACCCCAACGCACCCAATTGCGGCGATTTCACGCCGCTGCATCTGGCGATCAAGAAGAACCACATGGATATGGTGAAATTGTTGGTGGCCAGGGGCGCCAGCCTCAACGCCGTCAGTATCAGCCGCTGGGCACCGCTGCACTACGCCCTGCACTGCGGGCGCACCGATCTGGCCCGCTGGATCATCCAGAACGGCGCGGATATCCATGCCCGCGGCGAATGGGGCTGGACCCCTTTGATGTTCGCCGTCAGCTATGGGCAGGCCGATATTGCCCGTTTGCTGATCGCCCAAGGCGCGCGCGTCGATGAGAAATCCGACCAGGGCTGGCCGCCGCTGCTGATTATGACTTGGGACGGCAATGAGGCCATGGTCAAGCTTCTGCTCGAGAACGGCGCGGACAAGACGTTCGCCCTCGACGACGGCAGCACGGCCCTATCGATCGCGCGCCAGCGCAACTTCAAGTCGATCGAACTCTTGCTGCAAAACCATACCGGCAGACCGTCTCTTCTTCACCAATAGCTGTTGGAGCAGCAATGTGAATCCGGCAGGCTGTTTCATAGTCATATCCTTCCGCCCGCTTCCGATCGATACGTTATGCCGGGCCGCTGCCGAAAGCGATTATCGATCACATTGACATGACCTCATCCGGCGGTCTAAGGATGTCCATATCATCCGCGTGAAAATGTAACTTCGAGATATTTGGGAATGCGTAAACGCCTCGATCCGGCGGAATAGCAGATCGGTTATGCCAGTTCGTCTATCCAACTTGAAAGACTACCCCCATTGGCTGAAACTCGCCAAAGAGGTCGAGCCCTTGTTCGGCCCCATGGTCGACGATCCGAATTTTTGCGATGGTTTGAGGCAGGCCATCCGCGAAGGGCATGCCATCTGCTTCGTCGGAGGGGGTAAATCCGGCGGCAGCGAGGCTCTCCTCGGCGGCATCTTGATATCCAAAACGGCCAACGAAATCCTCTGGCTTGCGGTGGCCGAGCGCAGCCGGGGCCGGAAGATCGGCAGCACCCTGCTCGCCGAAGCCCTCGGCCGCCTGGATCGCACCCGGCCGATCACGGTGACCACCTTCGACCGAAGCCTCGCGGCCGGCATACCGGCCAGACGGCTGTATGAGTCGGTTGGATTCCACTATACCAGCGAGGCCGGCCTGAACCCGGCCGGTATTCCTACGGTCCTCATGACCCGTGACAAACGGGATACCGAAGAATGATGGCCATTGCTTTGTCGAAAGCCTGCTTGGATACCGCGAGGGCCGCACCAGGATCCGGATTCACCTGCGGGGATACCGCGTTAAGGGCAGCATCCCGGGGTTTGGGGGTTAGGACTCGCGGACAGAGATGGCAGTATTTTTAAACCGTAAATCTTCCCACCAACCCCTTGAGCTGGTCGGCCAGGCGGGAGAGTTCTTCCGCATTCTGATGAACTTGAGCATTGCTGCGGGTCATGCCGTCCACGGAAGTATTGACTTCGGAGAGCTCGCCGGCGATTTGTGCCGAAGCGGCCGAGCTTTGGGCCACGGTCCGATTCACGTCATGGATGCCGTCGGAGACTTGGACCACATTGGCCGCGATGTCGCGGGTGGTGGTGGTTTGTTCCTCCATGGCGCCGGCGATGCCGGAGACAAAGTCGTTGACCTTGGTGATGATGCGGCCGATCTCTTGAATTTTCTGGATGGCGCTCTCCACGGCGGTTTGGATGCCGCGGTTTTTCTCCTTGATTTCGATGCTCGCGACCGCGGTCTGATTGGCGAGCTCCTTGATCTCCTTGGCGACCACGGCAAAGCCCCGGCCGGCCTCGCCCGCGCGCGCCGCCTCGATGGTGGCATTGAGCGCCAACAGGTTGGTCTGGGCTGAGATCTCGGTGATGCTTTCGGTGGCCTTGGCGATATCCTTGGCCGATTTGTCCAGTTCGCTCATCATGCTGACCGAGGCCTGGGCCTCGGCCACTGCGCCGTCGCTGATGCCGCGGGCTTCGGCCACATTCTGCACGATCTCGGTAATGACGGCATTCATCTGCTCGGCCGCCGCGGCCACCGTGCTGATATTTTGGGTGGCCTGCCCCATCACGTCGGACACCGATTGCATGCCGTGGCTCATCTGCCCGGCCGAGACCGCCACGGCATTGGAGCGGGTCTGCATGCTGGCCGAATCCGAAGAGATGTTGGTCGCCAGGCCGGCCAGATGCACGGCCGACGAGCCCAGCGCTTCGGCATTGGCGGCGATATCCCGGATCATGTGCTGCAGTTTTTCGATGAAGCGGTTGAAGGCGCTCGACAGTATGCCGATCTCGTCCCGGCTGTCCACGGCGATGCGGGCCGTCAAATCGCCCTGGCCCTCGGCGATATCCTGCACGCGCTCGTTCATGCGCTTCAAGGGCAGGGCCACGAATTTGCGCACCACGATGTACAACACCAGGACCAGCACGGCGACGATGCCGGCCAGGGAGAAGAGCGCATTGCGAAGCAACGATCGGCGCATCACGGTCTGGATCTCGGCGGCGCCTTGCCTGGCCTTGGTCAGGGCCGCCTTGGAAAACCGGAAGTGGGTATAGCCGCCCACTTCGTCCGGTTTCCAGCTCAGATGGCAGCGCACGCAATCGCCGGTCACCATCTGGGGCTGGACGATCTCGAAGGCTTCGGCCGTCCAGCGCAACACCATTTTGGGCTCGGCCGCCATTTGGGTTTGGATCTCTGCGGGCAGTTGGGTGGCGAGATACACCGCGTTGGACGAGTGGGTGACTTTTCCCTGGCGGTCGTGCAGCGAGAATTCCATCAGCCCGTCGATGTCCCGTTGCTCGGCCAGGATGCGATTGAACTTCTCCATCTCCCCGCGTTCCAGGGAGCCTGCCACGGCATGCTCGATGGATTGAAAAATGTTTTTGGCGAAGACCTCTTCGCGCTTCTGGAGCAGAAGCAAATTCTCCTGGGAAAAGCGGGCGATATGGTCGTTGACCGACAGGTACTGAATCAGTTGCGCGCAGGCGGCCACTGCTACGATGGCCACCAGCAGAGAGAACATCAGTTTGATGTGCAGCTTCATGCCTTGTCCGCCTCGATTTGGGCTTGTTCCGATTTCCGGTAGAAGGGCAACGTCATGGCGCGGGAAAACTCTTTGCTACTGCAGCCGATGCAGGGCGCGCCGGCGTTGATGCAAAAATTGGTGCCGGCGTTCCACAACCGCGTGGGGCAATCGGCATGGGTGACCGGCCCCAGGCAGCCCAGCTTGAACAGGCAGCCGCTGTCGGAGAAGTGCTCGGCAAAGTTCTCTCGTTCATAATCGGCGAAGCGCGGGCATTGGTCATGGACCAGGCGCTCGAAGAACATCTTGGGCGCGCCATCGGCGTTGAGCTCCGGCACGCCGAAGGAGAGCAACTGCACCAGGGTGCCCACCAGCCAGTCGGGATGGACCGGGCAGCCGGGAATGGCGATCAGGGGTTTGGCGATGCCGTTGGCCTGCAAGTACGCCATGGCGCTCTGGGAACCGGTGGGGTTATTCTCCGCGGCCGGGATGCCGCCGTAACAGGCGCAGGTGCCCACCGCGACGATGGCCTCGGCCGCCGCGGCCGCCCGCAGCAGTTGCTGGGCGAACGGTTCGCCGCCGACGACGCAGGCTTCGGGCATGGCGGCCGGCACGGCGCCCTCCACGGCCAGCAGGTAGCCGCCGCGCCGGATGTTGTCGTTGAGCACGGTCATGCCCAACTCGCCGGTGGCGGTGGACAGGGTGCCGTGAAACTGCATGGAGACATAGCGCGTTAGAATGGCGACCGGATCGGGATGGACCGCATTGAGCAGCGATACCGAACAGCCCGAACAGCTCTGGCCCTGGAGCCACAACAAGGGCGCCTGGCCGGATGCCAGGGTCTGCACGGCCTGGGCGATGGCGGGCAGGGCGCTGGCGCCCACTCCCAGGAGGGCGGCGAGTTTGGCGCTCAAGAGCATGAACTGGCGTCGGCTGATTTCCGGCATGTTTTTCTCCATCTCATCCATCATCAATTAATGGACCGCGCAGGCGATGCAGGGATCGAACGAGCGCACCACCCGCACCGCTTCCAGGGGCTGTTTGGCATCCGCGATGGGTGTGCCGATCAAGGCTTGCTCCACCGCACCCGGAAACCCCTGGTCATCCCGGGGGGAACAGTTCCAGGTGGTGGGCACGACGCACTGGTAATGGCTGATTTTATGATCCTCGATCTCCAGCCAATGGCCCAGGGCCCCCCGGGGCGCTTCGCACAGGCCATACCCCTGGGCCTGTTTGGGGATTGAAAATTGAGCGCACGACGGGGCGCCGGGTTTGAGCCGGGCTAGCCAGTGAGCGCAGCGATCGGCCAGCAGCTTGCATTCGATGGCCCTGGCAGCGTGCCGGCCCATAGTGGAGACAAGATCCTCGAGAGTGAGATTCAGCTTTCCCGCCAGATGGTCCACCCATTGGCGCGCCTCGGGGTTCTTGCCTTGCAGGTAGAGAACCAGCAGGCGGGCCAGGGGGCCGACTTCCACCACTTGACCCTGGTAGCGCGGCGCCTTGAGCCAGGTGTAAGCCCCCTGCTTGCGGGGATCGGGTTGGGTGCGGCCGGCCCCCGGGCGCAAACCGGACGGCGAAGCATAAAAGGAGTAGCGCACATCTTCGGTGATCAGGCCCGGGTCCAGGGCGGAAAGCGTTCCGGCGCGGACCACCCCGCCGGGCAGGAATGGGTCGGCGCCGTCGGCCGTTTGCGAAAACCCGCCATAGGCCAAGAAGTTTCCGCACCCCTTGCCCAGCTTGAAATAGTCCGGGAAAGCGGCAGCCACCGCCAGCACATCGGGCAGGTAGCACTGGTCGATGAAGGTGCGCAACTCGTGAAGCATGGCGCCATAGGCCGCAATCTTGCGGGCCGTCACCTGTTCGGTGACCCCGCCGGGCACCAGGGAGGCCACATGGGGCAGCTTGCCCGCGAAGATCGCCGCCATCTGGTGCGCCAGGGCGCGCATGCGCAAGCCCCCAAGATAGTTCTTGATGACGCCGGCGTTGGCCTCGGTGCCGTTCAGGTAGTGACCCTCGTAGCGCGGGAAAAAGGGCGCGCCCGGGTGAACGGCCGAGGAACTCTGCTGGGAGAGCACCCAGTTTTTGAACTGGAGCAGTTCGGCATCCTTGCCGCTGTATTGGGCAATGGCCGCAAGGTCTACGAAATCCACGGCCGCCAGATGGTAGAAATGGATGATATGGCTTTGGATGAAGTTGGCGCCCAGAATCAGGTTGCGCATCAAGCGGCCGTTTTCCGGGGGCGTGATGCCGTAGGCCTGCTCCTGGGCCAGCACCGAGGCCATGCCGTGGGAGACCGGGCAGACGCCGCAGATGCGCTGGGTGATCTGCTGGGCGTCCAAAGGATCGCGGCCCTTGAGAATGGTTTCGAAGCCGCGGAACATTTCTCCCTTACAAAAAGCACCCGCCACCCGCCCCGCATCGACTTCGATATGGACCGCCAAATGGCCCTCGATGCGGGTGACGGGATCGATCGTGATTTTTTCAACCATCCGGATCGAATTCCTTTTCTATGGTGCACAACCGCTGGTTTTACGAATGTCCCAACTGGATCACTGCTATTATCGACAGGGGGATCGGGGGACTTAAAGGATTAATTTTTCGGGAGATCGGTTGAGGGGCGGATCGGCAGGGGGGAGGTCGCGGCGGCAGTGGATATTCGCTATCGGCGAAGGAATTGCTTTGTTTCTTCATCCACTGGAAAAAGCATCTCGATTCGCAGTTCCTGGGTGGTTGAATCCAGGGGAGTTCCCAGGGTCGCGATCGTGGAGAAGAAGCTGGCTTTTACGGCGTTCTTTTCCAGGGTCAGGCTCATTACGGGCAGATGGGCATCGATGCGAAGGTCGAGGGGCGCTCCGCTGGATCTCGCGCGTGATAGATCCTGGTACAATTCGATCAACTCGCTGTTTTGCGTCGCAAGCACCTCTTCCCACAAGCGCGCGAGCAGAAGATGTTCCACGGCGGGCCACTCCTTGACGCACGGCCGCAAGCCATCTTCCGCGAACAGCATGCGAAACACATTATCGTACTTCTTCAAGGCCTCTTCTTCGACGAAGAATTTCACGAACCGGTCGAAACCGGAATTGGCCATCAGAATCTTGTAGCCCGTATTGACCACGAAAGCAGGGTAGGGCTCGTGTTTTTCAAGCATACGCTGCAAGGCTTGCCGGACGATCTCCATCTTCGGTCCGTCCAGAGGTTCTTCGCCGAATTCGGACGCATAGCCGGCCGACTTTAAAAAAGCATTGCGGTGCCTGAGGGGCAATTTGAGCGCCTGGGCGATTTTCAGAACCATCTGGCGGCTCGGCTGGGACCGGCCGGTCTCCACAAAGCTCAAATGCTTGCTGGAGATGCCCACATCCAGGGCCAGATCCATCTGGCTGATGCGATGTAACTGGCGCCAGAAACGGAGCATGTCGCCAGTTGATTCACTCTTTTTTTGGATCAAGGGGCGCACAAATTTTACCTCTGAGGTAATGGACTTATTTACCTGGGAGCGTACAATGCCTGCAAGCAAAATTCAAATCAAAAGCAACCCCGGGTTGGAAAGGAGTGATCATGGAGATTTCCCGAAAAATACTTTGTGTCGTCTACGGCCTCATCGGCGCGGTGGCCCTGGTGGGATGTTGGGGCAACAACCTTCAGCTTTTCCAGGGCCTGGACATCCTGGGCGGCAACATCCGTTTCTGGCAGTTGACCTTGGACAATCCGGCCAGCCGCTCGATCACGGTGGACATCCTATGCGTGGGGCTGGCGGCGATCCTCTGGATGCTGCTCGAAGCCCGCCGGCTGGCCATGCGCTTCGTGTGGCTCTGGGTGCTGTTCGGACTGTTCATTGCCATCGGCGCCGCCTTCCCCTGGTTTCTTATCCACCGGGAGCGGGTGCTGGCCCAACGCGACGGCTCTGCCCAGGCGGGGGCGCTGGCCATGGCGGATATCGTCGGCGTCGGGCTGATCGCCATCCCAATCCTGGCCTACACGGTTGTGGCGTTGACCTGGTAGGGGCCAGCAACGTCCTGCCCATCGACCGCCGCACCGGACATTTCAGGCCATCAGGCGCTCGTAGCTGCTACGAGCGCCGTCTGGAACTTTTGTAAGCCCCCTCTAATTTTTTCAAGAAATGCGACGATAATGATTCAAGCCGGAATTGCAGGCCGCACAGACCAGTGCCGGTCATAAGCCAGCCATTATGGCGCCGTCCACACGGGGGATGACTCATGATCAACGACAAAAAAGGGGTTCAGGCAGCCAGGCCGTCGAAGTGGAAGAAGCATGCGTTCATTGCGCTCGGCCTGATCATGGCCTGCGCGCTGCTCATGTGGATCGACATGGGCCTTTTTTTCAAGGCGGTGTCGCTGCTGGGCATCGCCCTGACCGTCGGCTCGATCCTCGTGATGCTGCTCACCTATAAGAAGAGCCGCGAGATCAAGCCCAGGGCAATGGTCGTTTCGGTGGCCATGAGCGCCGCCTGCCTGCTGGTCTATTCGCTGCTTCTAAAGACCGGACTGGGGATGCTCGTCTGGCTGCTGGGATTGGCGGTCGGCGCCGGCGCCGGCGTGGGCTGGTCGCTGGTTACGCCGCTGTTCCGTGAGGGTGCAGCCGTCAAGCGGGCCGGCAACATCTGGTACCTTGCCGTCTGGGGCGCGATCTTCGTGTTGAACCAGTCTTTGATCTTGGCCACGGGCCGCAGTCCGGCGATTTCCATGATGCTGCTCATCGTCGGCACCGGCCTGGTCATCGGCAACAGCGGTGCGTACATCGTGGGGTATTACAAGCTGAAGGCGTAGACCCAAAGGAATGCGATCAATGAAGAGCCTGCCAACCTCCATGTTGTCCAAGGCAAACAGGTGCCTGGTGGCGTTCCTCTTGCTGCTGGGCTTGGGCCCCGCGATCGATCAGGCCCACGCGGCCTTGAACCCCATCACCAGTTGCAGCGTGCAGGGGGACAACTCCTCGGTGAGCTTCAAGCTAAAGCCGTCCGCGGGGGACCTCGACCTGGACAGCGGCGGGCCGTCCGCCGGCCTGGCCGCCGTGCTGGTGCATGTGGGGCCGGGAGAAAAGCCCACCGTGCGCGTCAGTTGCTATGGCGAGGGCGGTAACCTGCCGAGCTCCAAGGTTTCGCTTTCCCCCCGATTCACGGTCCAGGGCGCGACCTACATTGGGAACCCGGATAAAGACAAATGGCGGGGGTCCTCCTGGGTGCTGCCGGTAAAGCCGGAATGGAACGAGTTTACGGTCAAGATCGACCTGGTCGACTATCCTGGCGCCCTGGTCTCGTCTTCGTCCCGCACCTTTCGCTTCTTCGCTTTTGTGCTCGAGATGTCGCCGGCCGGCCGGTTGACCTCCCCATTCAGCGATTACCCGGAGGTCAGAATTCAGGCGGCCGTGACCGACGTGGATGGAAACGTGTACGCGGCCATCGACTGCCACGACGGGAAGAGTCAGGGCCGGAAAGTCAAGCGGGCATTGGTGCGGTTCGCCCGGGATGGCAGCAATCTGAGGCGCTATGATGTCAAAGACGACGGCGCCTATCCCATGGCCGTGGACAATGCCGGCCGGCTGTATGCCTACTGCATGAATCATATCGTCGAGTTCAACGCGGACATGGAATTTGTGCGGCCCATAGCGGCTTTTGGCACCAATTACGAATATGAACTGACGGCTGAAGACCTCAGCGAAGGCTTTACGCCCTCCCAGGGCAAAAAACGCAGCGTCCCCTTCTATAATGACTTCTACCCCGACCGCTTCGCTTCGGGCTGCGCCCTGCGGGGCAATGACCTTTACTATCGCGCCTGTGCCTACCCATCGGTGGCCGGCGGCCAGAATGTTTTTCTGGGCTGGACCTCCCTGACAGACGGCGAGTCCAAAAAACTGGCCCCGGTCAAGATCGGTTTGGGACCCCTGCTGGGCCCGGGCAATACGCTGTATATCGTCGAGGATCTGAAAGACAGCGAACGGCGGAGGAACGCACGCGGCTACCTCACCCATGAGATGAGGGTGTTCGGGCTGGATGGCGCCCTGCAAAAATCCATTCCGTTCGGCGAGACCTGGAGCCACTCGGCCGTGAAGGGGTTCGACGGCGCGGGCTATCTGCTGGGCCGGCATTGGATCGGCTCCCCGGACCTGCAACGGTTCAGAAATCTGACCTATGGGCGCATCCGGACGCGGTATCCGACGCCGGGCGCATCCAACAAAGAAAGAATCGACGTGCCGTTCCTGAAGGCCGCCGATACGCATCAGGTGCTGGATGCTGGCGCCTGGTACCACGGCGGCGCCATGTATATCAACTACGCGGACGGTGCCATCGTCAAATGCGTCTCCAGGGTCGAGGGCGCCGAAAAGGACCCGCTGCGGGGTTCGGGCAGCGGCAAGCTTATTAAGGCCCTCGGCGCCGCGGCCGCAACGGGCGAGGCGTCTGCCACGGCGGCGGAGCTACCGGACGAGCATGGCGCGGCAGGGGCCGCGGGCGCCTCCGGGCCGGTAACGCCCGGTCAGGCGGCCGGCGCCACCGCGGCGGCGGGTATTCTGGCCATCCTCGGTTCGTTGCTGTTCAGTCGCGCCATGGGCGTGGATCTGACCGGTATCAAGGAGGCGGTGGAGATGCTGCTCAGCCCCGCGGGCCCGGCGGCCGCCGTTCCGCCGCCCCCGCCGGCCCCGGAAATGCACAGCGACGGCGAGGTGAACGCCCATGGCGAGGTGTGGAGCGAGAACAGCGGCTGGGTGAGCCGGGCCGACTATCAAAAGGACGTGGCCACCCGGCGGCTCATCGACGAGGTCAACACGGGGGTCAACGCCCGGTCCGACGCCGTGGCCCAGGATCTGGGCCGGATTGCCGAGGATTCCCGCCGCCGGCTCGAAGCGATGCGCGAGGCCCAACACTATGTCGATTTGAGCACCCAACTGGCCGAGAAGTTCGGGAGCGCCGCGGAAAAGGCCTGGTGCCTGGATTTCATCAACCGCCACGCCAAGGCCGGGCCCAACGGCTACGAGATCGATCCCGAAACCGCCCGGCGGATGTATGACGGCCTGAAAAAACAGATGGCCACCTCCGGGCAGATCGCCCACCAGGCGGAGGCCGAATACCAGGCGTCCGTGGCGGACGAGCTGGAAAAGAAGGGCGAGATCGCGGCCCAGATCCGCGACAACGCCACGCGGGTCAACCGGGTGCTGGCCAAATTCGATCCCACGGGCACCGGCGAGAAGATCGTGGGGCTCCAGCAGGGGGCCTACGGCGCCATCGACGGCTACGAAAAGGGCGGCATCGCCGGCGCCGCCGAAGCATCGGTCCTCACCGTGGCCGACAATTATACCGAGGGGTATGCCAGCGGCAACTACCACGCCCTGAAGGAGGCCTATGCCGAGCAAGGCCTCTCCGATCGATCCCTGGCCGAGCGTCTGGCCAAGGCCAACCTGGAGACGGCCAACAACAAGTACAATGCCCTCGACCACGCGGGCAAGGCGGCCCACCACCTCCTGGAGGGCGAGTACGGCGCGGCCGTGGATGCCACTTTGGATGCCTCCGATGCCAAGGACCAGCTCAAACAGGACTACGGCAAGGCCAGGGAGTGGGCCACCCGGCCCCCGGCCGACGCCGCGCCGGCGGCCACGCCCGAGGATGGGAAGAAATCTCTGGGCACCCTGCGCCGGGAGTCGTTCGAAGCGACGCGCAAGTCCATGGACAACGAGATCAAGATGATGCAGGAGCTCAACCGCATCGCGGATATGTCCGACCCCGTCCAGCGCCAGGCCGAGCTGGTGCGGGTGCGCAATGCCGACCCGTCGACCTTCAACGTCGTGCAGAAGCAGATGCATGCCGACACCGTCGCGGCGGTCACCGATACCAACCGGGTGCTCGGCGACCGGGTGGTCGAGCGCCAGGCCCAGATCCTGCGAGAGATGGGCTACGATCCGGGGGTACGCCTCACCGGCAAGGCCGGCGGCGCGGATACCGACGGCTTCTGGACCCTCAAGGACGCCGACGGCCAGGTGCTCTCCGACGCCGACACGCGCAAGCTCGCCGGGGATGCCCTGGAAAAGGCCTCCGACGAAGTGCTTGGCCCCCTGGGCACGGATGCCGACCAGATGGGCCACAAGATCATGAACGCGAGCCCCGAGAAGTTTTCGGCCGATCCCAACGACCTGGGCATCAAATCCCGGGACGGCCGCATCCAGGAGGGCCGGCTGGTGTTCGACGATCACGCCCGGACCGGCGACCATTGGAAGGACGATCCGCGGCAGGCGGCGCTCACCGCGCCCAACGAGCGGATCTCGGAGGCGGCCATGACCCGGGAGAATGCCGACTCCCTGGGCGAGGTGATGAAGACCAAGACCGGCCACCTGGACGAGATCGCCCGCAGCAAGGGGGCCGTTTCCGAGTCCGACATGCGCGACCTGGCCCGGGAGTTGACCAAGACCAACCAGCGCACCTTCCTGCCCATGGCCGAGAAGGCCGGTGTGAAGCCCACCGCCGCCTACAGGGATCTGATGCAAAAGCTGATGCTGGTCAAGGACGGCGAGATCTCCAGCGGGCAACTGCCGCCCAGAAGCGAAATCGACCGGATCATCGCGGAGAACGTGGGGCTGCTCAAACAGGCCCTTTAGCTTTGCAGCGCAAACCCTTTAATACCAAACCAACAGGAGGTTCGAATCATGCGGCGAAGATGGATATCGCTCTTGTCAGTGGTGGTAATGCTTGCCCTCGGCGCCTCGACCGTTCAGGCGACGGAAGTTTTTCTTCCCTGGTCAACGCCCGTGAAAGTGGAAGGGATGTCCGCGGTCAGGCTCTCGGCGGTCTGGTACAAGGATCAATTGCACATCGCCCACGGGGGCAAGGACAGCGATGCCGTCTGGCATGCCTGGTGGGACGGAAAGCAGTGGATGACCAATCGGGTCTCCAATCTGGATGGCCGGGGAACGCCCGCGCTGGTGGTCTACCAGAACACCCTGCACATGATTTACAAGGGAGACAACAATACGCTCTGGCACGCCACCAGCGAAGGCCACAACTGGACCCCCCGGGGCAAGATCCCCGGTCAGAAAAGCCACTATAACCCTTCCGTGGTGCTCTATCCCTATGGCAACCAGTATGCATCGTCACCGGGCGGCCAGGGGGGCGAGGTGCTTTGGATGTGGCACGGCGGCGGCTCCAAGGACAGCAAACGCGATGAGTGGTTTTCCTTTTTCGACGGTGCTGCCTGGACGCCGGATATGAAGATGACCGGCGTCGCGGAAAACACCCAAGCCCTTTGCATGCATGGCGCCCTGCTCTACAGGGCCTCGGTTTACTTCAGCGGCATCACCGTCCTGTCTTTCAGCAGCGCCGGCTGGCTTCCCACGGGCGCCAAGCCTAAAGATGGCCACTCGACCACCCCCGTGTGCCTCGTATCCGACGGAAGCGATCTGTTCATGTTCTACCGCCACAGCCGGGCGGGGTCGGGAAAACCCGAGCCCATCCACGCGAGCGTGTTAAAAGGCACCAGTTGGGAGAACCCCTGGCCCGTGAAGGATTTTCTCGCCTCGGACAGCCCCGTCGTGGTGGCCGTGCCGGGCAAGAAAAAGCAATTTCACCTTCTTTTCACGCGGAACAAGGAGATCTACCTCTCCAGCACGCTGACCCTGCAGCCGGGGTTGAAACCCGTCATGGTGGTGCCGGCCAAATAAGGGCCGCGGCGCGCACGCTTAGCGGCAGAGGCCGGGGAATTTCTCTTTCAAGATTCCTTCGGCCTCGGCCATGATGCGGTCCAGCAGCTCCCGGCAGGTGGGGATGTCCCGGATCAGGCCCATGCACTGGCCGGCCGACAGAATGGCCGCCTGGGTGTCCCCGCCTTCCAACATTTTCGTTTTGCCGACCAAACCGGACACATAGGGAATCAGATCCTCGATCTTGGTGTTGCCCTTGCCCTCGATCTCCAGCACCTGGTCCACGACGGGATTGTGCATCACCCGCTCGGTGTTGCGCAGGGTGCGCATGATCAGGCGCGTGTCCAATTCGCCGTGTTCCACCAGGGCGCGCTTGACATTCTCGTGCACCGGTGCCTCTTGGACGGCCACGAAGCGCGTGCCCATGTTCATGCCGTCGGCGCCCAAAGCCAGGGCCGCCACCAGGCCGCGGCCGTCGGCGAAACCGCCCGAGGCCACGATGGGCACCTTCAGGGCGTCGCGGGTCAGCGGCACCAGGATCAGGCTGGTGACGTCGTCCTCGCCCGGATGGCCGGCGGCCTCGAAGCCGTCGATGCTCACCGCGTCGCAGCCGATCTTCTCGGCCTTGAGGGCGTGGCGCACCGAGGTGCATTTGTGGATCACCTGGATACCGGCCGTCTTGAGCTGGGCCATGTAGGGCTCGGGGTTGCGCCCGGCGGTCTCGATGAACTTGATCCCCTCCTCGATACACACCCGGATGAAGGCCGGGTAATCGGGCGGTCGCAGGGTGGGCAAAAAGGTGAGGTTGATGCCGAAGGGCTTGCTCGTCATCTCACGGCACTTGCGGATCTCGGCCCGCAACCCTTCGGGATCGCCAAAGCTCAGGGCGGTCATGAAGCCCATGCCGCCGGCATTGGCCACGGCCGCGGTCAACTCGGCCCTCGCGATCCACATCAAGCCGCCCTGTACGATGGGGCGCTCCACGCCGAACATCTCGGTGATTCGGGTTTTGATCATACCTGTCTCCAACTCTAAAGGTTAGCGATCGATTTTTATCCGGTAAGGCCAGGATCGGCTTGCTCCGTTTCTTTCATAACGTGGGTCGGAACCAAAGACAATCGGTTCCTGCTCCTGAGGCGCTTGGCTTCGGACCAGTCAGGGGGAACGACCGCAGGGCAGCGACAAGGGTTTTTGACAATCAAAACGGATAAAAAGATTGTCAAAATTTCTTATCAAGAATTCGGTAAAGGAACCGAAATACCTAAGGCAGAAGATCTCTGTCTTGAGGTTCATTGGATTTGTGGCCGAACGCATGTCGCTTCGAAATGAATCGTTATCTTCAAATATTCTATTAATAGTCTAAAACTAAAGGGAAACCGAATTGAATCTGTCCAATAAAATTTTGCTGTCGGCCCTCACCGGCCTAGTGCTTCTGGGGTTGACCGCCACCATCATTTCCGAAGCCGCCCTCGACAATCTCGGTCGCAAGGAAAGCGATTTGATACGCGCCACGCTCCTGTCCGAAAAGGCGGAGAAGCTGCGGAATTTGGTGGAGGCTGCCACCGGCGCGGCCGAGGCCATGTACCAGCGCGCGGACCTGCCCGAAAACGAGCGCCGACAGATGGCCATGTCGCAGATTAAGGTGATGCGCTACAACACCAAGGATTATATCTGGATCAACGATCTTCAGGGGGTGATGCTGATGCATCCCGCCGATCCGAAACTGGTCAACCGCAATCTTTCGGATTTGAAAGACGTCAACGGCAAGCGGTTCATCCAGGAGTTCATCACGGTCTGCCAGGCCGACGGGCGGGGCACCGTCGATTATATGTGGCCCAAACCCGGAGAGAAGGACCCCGTGCCCAAAAGGGTCTATATCCAATTGTTCAAACCCTGGGGGTGGATTATCGGCACGGGTGTTTACACGGACGATGTGGAAAAGGCGGTCGCGGAGAATGAAAAGCAGTTTGCCGCCACCATCGCCCATCAGCGCATGCTTATGATGGGCGGCGTGGCCCTCGTCATGATCTTGCTGGGTCTGGTGCTGATCAAGTTTACCCGGGCGACGACCGCTCCGTTGCAGCGCAGTGTGGCCTTCATCCAGGCCCTCTCCCGGGGAGACCTCACCCAGCATATTGATATCCAGCGCAGGGATGAGATCGGACTGCTGGCCGAGGCGCTCAACCAGTTGGTGGCCGATTTGGCCAAGATGATGCGTGAGATCGACAATGGGACGATTACGCTCAATGCCGCTTCCGGCGAGCTGGGCGCCGTTTCCGAGCAGATGCGTCAGGGGGCGGGCGACACTTCGGCCAAGGCCTCCTCGGTGGCTGCGGCGGCCGAGCAGATGAGCGCCAACATGACCAGCGTGGCGGCCAGCAGCGAGCAGGCCGCCACCGGCGTCAATATGGTGGCCACCGCGGCCGAAGAGATGAGCGCCACGGTCCGGGAAATTGCCCAGAATTCGGAAAAGGCGCGCACCATAACCAGCGCTGCGGTTCTCAAGAGCCAGAGCATGTCGCTCAAAATGGATGAGCTGCGCGGCGCGGCCGCTGAAATCAACAAGGTGACCGAGGCCATCACCGAGATCTCTGAACAGACCAACCTGCTGGCCCTCAACGCGACCATCGAAGCGGCCCGGGCCGGCGAGGCCGGCAAGGGTTTCGCAGTGGTGGCCAATGAGATCAAAGAACTGGCGCGTCAGACGGCCCAGGCCACCCTCGAAATCAAGCAGCGGATCGACGGCATCCAAACCTCCACCGGCGAAACCGTGGGGCAGATCAAGCATGTGGCGCAGACCATTCACGAAGTCAACGAAATCGTCGCTGCCATCGCCACGGCCGTGGAAGAACAATCCGCCGCCACCCGGGAGATTGCCGGCAATGCTTCCCAGGCCTCCCAAGGCATCCAGGAGGTCAACGGCCATGTGGCCCAAAGCTCCACCGTGGCCGGTGAGATCTCCCGAGAGATTGCGGTGGTCAACGGCTCGGCCAATGAAATGGCCACCAGCAGTTCTCAGGTGCTCCTCAGTTCCCAGGATCTGCAAAAACTGGCCGGCCGGCTGAAAAAGGTCGTGGCCCAGTTCACCCTCCCGGCCGCGCGTTTTGATATCGCCGCCGTCAAAACCGCTCACATGCAATGGCGCACACGGCTCGAAGCGCTTTTGCACGGCCGTCAGGCGCTCGAGACCAAGGAGGTTACCAGTCACCACGAATGCACCTTTGGCAAGTGGTTTGACGGCACCGATGGCAAAGTACTCCGGGATATCCCCGTCTATGGGGTGGTCGGCCGGCATCACGAAGCGGTACATAGCCTCGCACGGCAGATCATAGATTTATATCATCGCGGCGAAACCCAACAATCCTTAAAGCTGATGGTCTCCTTCGAAACAGAACGGGAGCGGCTTTTCGCCTCGTTGGATGAGCTTTATCTGGCATAAGCGGGCCCATTGCTCCCGCCTGTAATAAACCATAAAGGGGTCCATCGAAGTTGCGCTCGATGAACCCCTTTTAGTTTTTACTTGCAGACACCGGAAAAATGAGCGTCAAAACCCGAGTCATTTCCCCGGCCGATTCAAGGGGCAGGCCCGCATGCACTCGTTGCAGGCCAGCCAGTAGTCGTGGCCGGCGGTGTTGATGACGCGCTCGATGTGCTTGAGGCCGGCCGGGTCCTTGAGGGCGATAGGGTAGATGGCGTGCTTGATGGTGTGCGCAAGGCAGGTCATCTTCTGGAACTGGCCCTCCTGGAACGCCTGGGGCGGGCAGGCCTTCTGGCAGGCGTTGCAGCGCGGCGGGCAGGGCAGGGTGTCGTTCACGGCATCGGGCGGCAGGGCCGCGTCGGTGACCACGGCGGCCAGGCGCAGCCGGGAGCCGTGCTGGGGGTGGTACATCTGGCCGCTGCGGCCGAAAGCGCCCAGGCCGGCGGCCACGGCGGCGTGCTTGAGCGAGAGCAGGCCCCAGGGCTCGACGGCGTGAAACACCATGGGGGCGTAGCTGGGCACTTGCACGGCCATAAAGTCGCCCTGATTTTCGATGAAGTTGCTCAGTTCGAGGCTCAGCTCGTCCAACTGCCGATAGACCGTGTGGTAGGCGCGGTGCATGGCGTGCAGGTGGTAGTCGGGCGAGCGCAGCATGCCCCGGGGCACGGTGATGCCCATGACGATCACGGTTTGGGCATCCTTGCACACATTGGCCGGATGGTGGCCCGCGGGGGCAGCGGCAAAGCGGTCGATGGAGGCGAAGCCCAGGGCCGAGAGGCGCGGAGCGAACTGGGCGAGAATGGATTGCTTCAGTGCTTCGGTCATGGGCGCGTTTCCTTTTTAGCGGGGAGCCGGATCTTGCGGTAGTAGGAGTCGGCCAGGTATACGGCGGCCAGGGGGTTGTGGCCGGTCACCCGGTCCTTGACCGCCAGCACGGTGGTGGGGGCCTGGGCGTATTTGAAGAAGAGCGAATCGTGGCCCACGCACAGGCCCAGCAGGATGTTGAAATCGGTTTTTTCCTCGTTGAGCAGCATGGCCTGGAAGATGGGGTTGCACATGGCCTCGTCCCGGCCCTGGAAGATCTTCTCGGCATCGGTGATGCCGATGCTCTCCTTGGGCGTGCGGCCGGCCTTGCAGGCCGCCGAGACCATCTCGAATCCCTGGGCCTGGAAGATCTGGTCGACCACCGCGGCCTCCTTGGCCAGTCCGATGCAGAAGGCCAACCCCAGGCGCTGATAGCCCATCTTGCGGGCAAACTCGCCGATCTCCACGATGCGCGGCTTGGCGGGTTGCATCACATAAGGCCGTTCGTGGCGATTGGCATAGCCTTCGGCCTCCTGGCGCGAGGCCTGACGGGCGAATTCGGCCACCCCGGTGGCGGCATAGGCCTGATTGGCCTGGGCCAGGAGCGTCTGGCGGGTCAGGGTGGGGCACGCTTTGGCGCCGGTGCCCTTGGGCTGTACGCAGACGCGCTTGGCCGCGGGCATGGCGCAGGCGGCGCAGGCCGGCGCGGGCGCTTTGTCGGTCGTGTCGTTCATGACATCACTTCCTTTTTTGCTTCTCCGCCTTCAACAGATGATTGGCGATGATCACCTTCTGGATCTCGGTGGTGCCTTCGTAAACGCGCAGGGGCCGGATCTCGCGGTAGAGCCGTTCGACGGTCGAGCCCCGCAGCACGCCCACCCCGCCGTGGATCTGGACGGCCTGGTCGATGCAGCGAAAGGCCGCTTCGGTGGCGTAGAGCTTGGCGATGGACGAGTGGTAGGAGGCATCGGCGTCGCCGCGGTCTTTCTTGAGGGCCGCGCGGTAGACCAAACCCCGGGCCGCTTCGATCTCCACGGCCATGTCGGCCAGCTTGAAGGCCGTGGATTGGAAGGCCACGATGGGTTGGCGGAACTGCACCCGGGCCTGGCTATAACGCAGGCTTTCTTCGAGGGCGGTCTGGGCCATGCCCAGGGCCGCGGCGCCCACCGACATGCGCATCAGGTCCAGGGTCTGCATGGCCAGCTTGAAGCCGCCGCCCACCTGGCCGAGCAGATTGGCCCGGGGCACGCGCAGATCCCTGATATCGAAGGCCACGATGTCGTGGCTGGCCATCAGCGCCAGGCGCTTGTCCACGTTCCAGCCGGCCATGCTCTTTTCCACGATGAAGGCCGAAATGGCGTTGGGTTTGTCGGCCAAGGGCGTGCGGGCAAAGAGAATGCCCATGTCGGCCGAAAAGCCGTTGGAGATGAAGCGCTTGCGGCCGTTGACGACGAAGTGGTCGCCGGCGTCCACGGCCGTAGTTTGCAAGGCGGAGACATCCGAACCGGCCTCGGGCTCGGTGAGGCAGAAAGTCGTCAAGCGTCGCCCCGCGGCCAGCTCGGGGAGGTATTTTTGCTTCTGTTCCTCGCTGCCGGCCAGCACGATGGGGTAGCCGCCCAGCCCCTGCATGGCATAGGTGGTGTCGGCCGGGGCGAAGATGCCGGCCATGGCCTCCCGGGCCAGGCAGATGCGCACGGCGCTCAGGCCCTGGCCGCCAAAAGCCGTGGGGTAGAGCGGCCCATACAGGCCTGAAGCCCGCAGCGAGGCACGCAGGGGTTCGGGCACATCGTCGATTTCGCCGAGTTGCTTGGCCAGCGGCCGCAATTTGTCCCGGGCATAGGCCTGGCAACGCGCCCGGAAGTCGAGGTCTTGCTTGGAAAGCAAAGGCTCCATGGCGCATACTCCTTTGCTGGTCCGACCGCCGCATGCCGGGCATGCGGCGGTCGGACCACCGTGCTAACGGATGACGACCTCCAGCTCTTCCAGGACGGTGATCTCCGGCTTGCCGGCCAGCACCGCGGGGAGCGTGGCGGAGAACTCCTTGAAGTGGGCCGTGGCCGAATGGGCGGCCAGGGCGGCCTTATCCGTGTAGCGCTCCACGAAGATCAGCGTGTTGGGTTCGGAACTCTTGCGGTTCAGGCTGTAGAGCAGGGTGCCCTCTTCGGTGGCCACTTTTTTCATCAACGCTTTGATCTTGGTGATGGTCTCTTCGGCTTTGCCCTCTTGGATCGGCAACTTGGCGATAACGGTAATCATGGTAAACCTCCTGATGCGTGTCTATGGAAACCGCCCCAGGGGCGGCTGTGAACTTCAAGTTCGATATAACCGGCAATCAGCCGGCGGCATCCGCGGAATTCTGAGTTCTTTTTGAGTTGGCGCGCGCCGACCAGGCCAACCCGGCGGCGCCCAGCACCGCCACCATGCATCCCACCAGCACGCCCTGGAGCCGGTAGGGTTTGTAAATCACGGAGAAGGCCACGGGCGCCAGGGCGTATCCCGAAAACTTGATGGCATTGTAAAGCGAGGTGACCGGCTGGCGCAATGTTGAAGAGAGACGCACGGCCATGGTGTTCAATGAGGTCCAGGCAGTGGCCGCGCCGATGCCCAGCACCAGGAAGAAGCCCAGATGGCGGGCGAAATCGAAGGGCACCAGGCGCATCAGCAGGATGGCCAGCAGCACGACGGCCGTGCCTGCCAGAAACACCGGGGTGCGGCCCAGGCGGTCACCCAGGTAGCCGGCGATGGGCGAGACGATGATGCCCGAAAAGCCGGTGATCGAGAGCAGGGTGCCGATGCGGTCCGAGGGCAGGTGCAGGCTCGTTTTCAAATGATCGGCCGTGAAGGTCATGATGCCGATGTAGCCCAGGAACAGGCTGAAGGCCGCGAAGCTGGTGGCCAGCACCCCCGGCTGGGCCAGGGCCTGGCGCAGCACCGGTAAAATGTCCAGCAGCCGTCCCCGGCGGGTCGCGGGCTTGGCTGCCGGCGGGCGGCCCATCCAATACAAGCCGCCGGCGCTGGCCGCCACCGCCGCCAGAAAGTAGAAGAACCAGCGCCAGCCCAGATGCACCTCGATGACCCCCGAGATATAGGGCCCCAGGGTGACGCCCACCGTGTAGGCCACCCCCAGCATGCCGATGGCCTTGCCCAGATGGTGCTCGGGCACCAGTTCGCCGATGAGGGCCATGATGATGGGGGTCAGGAAGCCGGCCCCCACCCCCTGGAAGACGCGAAAGAGCAGGAAGGTCCACAAGTCGGGAGCGGTCGCGCTGAGCAGTGCGCCCACGGCGTAGAGGCCGAAGCCGAAGAGCAGGGTCTTGCGCACCTCGAAGAGTTGGGCGATGGCGCCCGAGAAGATCTGGATAACGATGAACGGCACCATATACAAGGTGATCGCAGCCGCGGCCGTGCTGAAGGCCACCGACCACGATTGGGCCATGACCGGCAGGATGGTGACGATACCGAATCCGCCCATGGGGCCGATGGCTGCGCCGAGGTACAGGGGGATGAGCTTTTTCAGATTCAATGAAGCGATTCCCGGGACATCTGGTTGAATCCGTAGTGGGGTGCTCACGATTCATGCCGGCCTTCACCTTAGAAGAGTTGCCCGGCCTTGTCAACCAAGCGGGGTAAGGATTGCTTGGTTTGTGGCAAGCAAAAAGAGGCGCGCCCGTTATTCCAGTATGCCAAAAATAGTTCGGTTATGACGAACCGGCTGGCCGACAAGGTGCGTACTTTGGGTGGCAGGATGGAGCGGTTTACGCTAAGGTGATCGAGGCGCCGGAATAAGCGGCAGGTTGAAAGGGAAATGAAAGTTGAGCCATTCTGTTTTTTGATCAGGGCAAAGCAAACTCGTCGTGACGCGAAGCGGATGGCGGTCCGCCTGGGCGAAGTGGGCCGCAGACGACCGGTTATCTTTGGCTGCGGCGGCCTTTGGGGGCCATGTCCAGCAGGCGTTGAAAGCGATCGGGGCCGATGATCTGGCGCACTTGCACGAAGAAGGCGAAACGTTCGTCGGCCAACTGGCTGCGCGCCTGCTCCAGGGAGCGGTGCTGGGCCTTGATGGCGCCGTCGTCCATGTTGCGCTTTTCCACCATGGATTGCAGTTTGAACTGCTCGGCCTCCACCTGGCTTTTCAGGCGGATCATCTTCAGGCGCGAGGCTTCGTAGGCGCGCTCCAGCTGCTGGATCTCTCCGGAAGAGAGCTGCAATTGGTTGACCACCTGCTGGGAGTGCCACCACCGGCCGGCCGGCGCCTCCTGGGCCTGGACCGTTGCGGCGGCCAGCATCGCGATCAGCACCACCGTCCAAACATGGGCATACTTGAACATGCCAAACTCCTTTTTAGGTTAAAGAGTCATCCTCTGCTTCGATGGGCGGCACCACCCAATCGATCCACGCTTCATCGGTTTGCAGGTCAACCTCGGACGCTTCCTCATCCAGGGAAGCCAGATGCTGGAAGCTGACCGGCAGGGCATCCGCCACCAGGGCGTCCACCGCTTCGCCGAGCCGGCGGTCGGCTTCGAGCATGGCGGCGGTCGGGACCGGTGCGGGGGTATCGGCGGGCCACATGGTGCGTCCCACAACCATGACCAGCAACATGGCCGCCACCAACCCCATGGCCCACATGGGTTTAAAACGCCAGCGGGGCGCGGGCGCCGGTTGCGGCAGCCGAAACGGACGTGTCGGCGCCGGAGCAAGTTCCCGGGCCGTGCGGCCGAGGCGCTGGAAACGCTCCTGCAGATGCTCCCAGGCGCTGCGGCAGACGGGACAAGCGCCCAGGTGCGCACTTTTTTCCGCGGCCAGATCGGCCGTATCCACCACGGCCAGAAGCAGCTCGGCGTGGTTGAGATGGCGGTTGGTCATAAGATTTCCTCTCCCAGGCCGGCCGCTTCGGCGGCGGCCTTGACCTTGCCCAGGGCGCGGTACAAGTGGGTCTTGATCGTACTCTCGTTTTTGTGCATCGCTTCGGTGATTTCTTTTATACTGAGCTGGTCGAAAAAGCGCAAGTAGAAGACCTCCCGTTCCATGCGCGGCAAGCGCGCCATGATGTCGCGCACCCGGTCCCAGAATTTATCCCGCGCCAACTGTTGGGCCGCTTCGGGCGGGGTGGCCATCTCTTCGCTCTCCTGAAAACCCTCTTCATCCACGGAGACCATGCCGAACATGGATTTGATGCGCTGCCGGCGGTGATGGTCCCGCACCCGGTTGACGGCGATGCTGTAAAGCCAACTGCGGAAAAGCGCCGGCGAAGCGAGGCGGCCGATGTGCTTGAAGGCCCTGAGAAAGACATCCTGGCACAGGTCCTCGGCATCCATCTGGGAGCGCGTGCGGTAGTAAATCATGCGAAAAATCTCCGCTTGAAAAAGGTCCGCCAATCGATGGAACGCCTGCCGGTCGCCGCTCTGGGCCTGCTGGACCCACTGGACGATCTGGTCTGCGTTTCGAGTGGCCCGCGGGCGATGCGAAAGGTCGGATGGGCTCATTGCACCTTTTTTATCAACTTTGGGCCTTTTTGGCTCGGCTTTAATCGCTTAGACGCAAATGGCGCACGCATAGTTTACAAAGCTTCCAAGGGAATTAGAAAACGTCCGAAGCGGTTACCCCAACAAATTGTCCAGGGCCATCATGATGACGAAACCCACCATGACGCCGAAGGTGGCGCTGCGGGATCTTCCCTTGGAGTGGGTTTCCGGAATGATTTCGTCGCTGATCACGAACAGCATGGCGCCGGCCGCGAAGGCCAGTCCGAAGGGCAGCACCTGGCTGAACAGGGTGACGGCGCCCACACCCAGCAGGCCGCCGATGGGTTCCACCAGGCCGGTCAGGGCGGCATAGCCGATGGCCTTGGTACGGCTGTAACCCAAACCCAGCAGCGGCAGGGCCACGGCCAGACCCTCGGGCATGTTCTGGATGCCGATGCCGATGGCCAGGCTGGTGCCGCCGCCGATGTCGCCGGTGCCGAAGCCCACGCCCACGGCCAGGCCTTCGGGAAAATTATGGATGGTGATGGCGATGATAAACAGCCAGATCCTTTTAAGGTGGGATTCGGGACCCTCCTTGCCAATGCTGCTGGTCCCTTCCTTGCGCACGGCAAAGTGCTCGTGGGGCAGCCAGTTGTCCACGCGGTCCAGGAAGATGGCGCCGATAAGCATCCCGATGATGACGACGTAGACGCCCAGGCCCGGCCAAATCGCATTGCCGTATTCGATGCCGGGCACCACGAGCGAAAAGGAGGTGGCCGCCAGCATCACGCCGGCCGCGCCGCCCAGCATGATGTTGACCATGCGCGCCGGGATCTGCTTAAAAAAAAGGATGGGCAAAGCGCCCACCCCCGTGGCCAGACCGGCCAAAAGACTGGCTAGTAAACCTAACTCGATGGTGCCCATGAATCACCCCCCCGGAGGTTGTTGACGCCGAATGTGGTTCACTAATAGGGATTTCGACCATCGGCGTCAAGCGCGTGGGAAGCGATTTCTTTAATTTTTATGCCACCTTGCGTTCCTGGAGGATATTTCCGCGCGTGCTGACCACCACCAAGGAGAAGGGAATGTGGGTACCGGCTTCGCGCTGGGCCACCTCCACGATGCGCGGCAGGCCGGCGCAGCAAGGCACCTCCATGATCACCACCGTGATGCTTTTCAAGCCGGCGGTTTTGAAAATGGCGGTGAATTTCTCCACATAGGACTGGGCATCATCGAATTTGGGGCAGCCCAGCATGACCACCTTGTCGCGCAGGAGTTCCTGGTGAAAGGCGGGAAAGGCCACGGGCACGCAGTCGGCGGTCACCAGCAGATCGGCGCCCTTGAGAAAGGGGGCCGTGGGCGGCACCAGCCGGATCTGCACCGGCCAGTGGGACAAGGCCGACTCCTGGCGTGGGATCTGCCGGCCGGGGGTGTTGGCCTTGGCGCAGGGGCTGAAGCTCTGGATCTGGGCCGACGGGCAGCCGCAGGCCATGGCTTTGGGCTGCTGGGCGGCCTGGGTTTCCAGATGCTGCTCGACGGCATGCTCGTCGAAGGCCTCGGCCTCTTTTTCCACTATTTTGAGTGCATCCTGGGGGCACTCGCCGATGCAGGCGCCCAGGCCGTCGCACAAATTATCGGAAATCACTTTGGCTTTGCCGTCCACGATGGCCAGGGCGCCTTCGGCGCAACCGGTCACGCACTGGCCGCAGCCATTGCATTTTTCTTCGTCGATTTGGATGATCTTGCGAACTTGTTTCATGGTTACCTTCACTTTCGTCTTTGTGCTTTGTTCAGTTCGGGAACAGCTTGCGGGCGTAAGCCTTTCCGCTTTCGGAGCGAAGGGTGATTTCTCCACCTTCCTGTTGGCCGTGTTCCTCCAGCTCGGTGATGGCAGCGGCGTCGGCCACCAGGGCGTGATCGCGGGTGGTGTCGGATTCCGGCGAACCCTGGCCGCTGAGGATGGCGCACACCTTGTCCACCAGCGGTGGCGGGGCTTGCAATCCCTCCAGCAGCGCCCGGGCCGTCGGTCGCTGGGCCTCGGGCCGGTCCGCCGGGTCCAGCTCCCAAACATAAGCCGCGATGATCACCGGCGCCAGGCGCCCTTTGTCGGCGCCTACCATCTGTTCGGCATGGCGCGCGCGGCGGGCGGCCCGGCCGATGCGCTTGAAATCGGTCTTCAAATAGCGCTTGACGGCGATGGCCACGCGGTCTTTGAGCAGGTCTTCTTTCTGGGCCACCAGTTCCGGCGGCAGGTCGCCCAGGCATTGGGCGGCGAACTGGCAGTAAGCGGCGCAGCCGAAATCCATCTTGGGGTTGACGAAGCGGTGGCCGCAGCCGCCGCACTTGCGCGTGGTGTCATCCTTGAAGAACTCCACCGTGCGGCCGCATTGGGGGCAGGGGGCTTCGAAGATCGCGCTGGCATTCCAGAATTGGGTATCTTGGCCTGGGCATTTCATGGTGGCCGTTCCTTTCGGCGCATTTCCGGAGGGCTGGTGCCGCTCCGGAAATGCGGTTGAATGTTGCTTATCCCAAAATCGCCTTTAGATCCTGATCGGCGGTGGTGATGGGCATGATGTTGAAGTTCTGCACCAGCACATCCAGCACGTTGGGGCTGATGAAGGCCGGCAGGCTGGGGCCCAGGCGGATGTTCTTGATGCCCAGGTGCAGCAGGCTCAATAGAATCACGCAGGCCTTCTGTTCGTACCACGACAGGATCATGGACAGGGGCAGGTCGTTGACACCGCAGTTGAAGGCGCCGGCCAGGGCCACCGCGATCTGGATGGCCGAGTAGCTGTCGTTGCACTGGCCGATGTCCAGCAGGCGCGGGATGCCGCCGATATCGCCCAGCTCCTTGTCGAAGAAGCGGAACTTGCCGCAGGCCAGCGTCAGGATCACGCAGTCCTGGGGGATCTTCTCCACCAGTTCGGTGTAGTAATTGCGTCCCGGCTTGGCGCCGTCGCAGCCGCCCACCAGGAAGAAGTGGCGAATGGCCTTGCTCTTGACCGCCTCGATGACCTTGTCGGCCACGCCCAGCACCGCATTGCGGGCAAAACCCACCATCACCGATTTGCCGGGCGCGTCTTCGCTATAGCCGGGCATGGCCAGGGCCTTGTCGATGGCCGGCGCAAAATTCTTGTCGGCGATGTGGTTGAGCCCCGGCCAGCCCACCAGGCCGGTGGTGAAGATGTTGTCCGCGTAGGTTTCCTTAGGTTTCTGGATGCAGTTGGTGGTCATGACGATGGCGCCGGGGAACTCGGCGAACTCCTTGGCCTGGTTTTGCCAGGCAGTGCCATAGTGGCCGTAGAAATGCTCGTACTTCTTGAGCCCCGGATAGCCGTGGCATGGCAGCATCTCGCCGTGGGTGTACACATAGATGCCCTTGCCCTGGGTCTGCTGCAGGATCATGTCCAGGTCCTTGAGGTCATGGCCGGAGACCAGGATGGCCTTGCCTTTCTTGTGGCCCAGGGGCACGGCGGTGGGTACCGGATGGCCATAGGTGCCGGTGTTGCCGGCATCCAGCAACTGCATGGCCCTGAGGTTGACCTCGCCGCACTTGAGGGCCAGGCCCACCAGGTCGTTGACCCCCAGGGTATCGTCGAGGGTGGCGGCCATGCCTTCATAAATGAACTGGTAGACGGCGTCGTCTTCCTGGCCCAGGATGCGGGCGTGGTCGGCGTAGGCCGCCAACCCCTTGATGCCGTACACCAGCAACTCGCGCAGGCTGCGGATGTCCACGTTCAGTTGGTCGGTGGAGGGAATGCCCACGGCTTCACCCTGGGCCACCATGCCCTGCTGGTCGGCGGCCGGTTTGAACGTCACGGGGCCTCCGGCAGCCACTTGAACGCCGGCCTTTTCGGCCTTGGTCTTGAGGTCGTCCCGCAGGCGCGCCGCCTCCTGGATCATCGCCACGAAGCGCTGGGGATCGAAATCCACGTTGGTCAGGGTGGAGAAAATCGCTTCACAGGCGAATCGGTCCGCCTTGGGATCTTTGATGCCGGCCTTACGGGCCGCCAGGGCCACCCGGGACAGGCCTTTGGTGACGTAAATGAGCAGATCCTGAAGGGCGGCTACGTCGGGTTGTTTGCCGCATACGCCGATCTTGGTACATCCTTCGCCTTTGGCCGTTTGCTCGCATTGAAAACAGAACATGATTTTTCCTCCTTGCTGGTATGGTGTATGGGGTGTTGGTGAAACCCTTTGATCCTTTTTGACCCCGGGGTTGATCCCGGTTTTTGATTCTACGCTATGCGATCGCCGCCGCGGTTGCCTTGATCTAAGTCAAGGGAGCGATTTTTTTCGGGTGCCGTCGCTCATTTGCCCAAGATATATCCCCTTTGGCGCGGGGGCACCTTGACTTAGATCAAGATTTGGTGAAAAGTGCGCGCCATGAAACCGGGCTTTCCCTACATGGAGAAACAGCGATGAATGCGAGTCGGACGATTATCTCGGCCAGCCCCCTGTTCAACGGCCTTTCCGAGGCGCAGCTCCGGCAACTGGAACAAATCGGCCGGGAAGTTTCGGCGGCCCGCAACCAGACCATTTTTATGGAAGGGGACGAAGGGTCCGGCTTCTATATCGTGGTCAGCGGCCGGGTCAAGGTGTTCAAGACCTCCGCCGAAGGCAAGGAGCAGATCCTGCACATCTACGGCCCCGGCCAGCCGGTGGGTGAGGTGCCGGTCTTCGCCGGCCAGCATTTTCCGGCCAATTGCCAGGCGGTGGAGAAGAGTCGCCTGCTTTTTTTTCCCCGCCAGGCCTTCATCGATTTGATCACCGCCCACCCCTCCCTGGCCCTGAACATGCTGGCCGTGCTCAGCATGCGCCTGCGGCAGTTCACCGTACAGGTGGAGAACCTGTCGCTCAAGGAGGTGCCGGGCCGCCTGGCCTCCTATCTCATCTATCTGGCCGAAGAACAGGAGAACCCGCGCAGCGTGCATCTGCCCATCTCCAAGGGGCAGTTGGCCAGTTTGCTCGGAACCATACCGGAAACACTGTCACGCATTTTCAACAAGATGTCGGCCCAGGGGTATATCGATGTGCAAGCAGCGGAGATCGTTTTAAAGGATCGCCCCGCGCTGGAAGAGCTGGCGCTCACTGGCCGAATGGTAGAGTAGTTTGCCTGAAAATCGTACGCGTACTCGTACGCGTATTCGAAGCATAATGGAAATCGAGTACGAGTACGAGTACGATTCTTAAAAGGCGATACGTGGCGCTATTTCTTCTGGGCCGCCAACTCCTTGCTCAGCAGCCGGATGTGCCCCATCTCTTCCTTGATGACATTGTCCAGGTGGCTGCGGCCCAAGTTTTCCGGGACCGCATCGCGCATGCCCAGGTAAAAGACAATCGAGTCTTTTTCGGCTGTGATGGCATCCTTCAAAATCGCCACCATGGAACCCGTGTCGATCTGCTTTTCGAAGAAGACCCGGGTGTTGGCCAGGGCCCGCAGGTAATCGACGGCCTCCCCATCGGGATCGAACACCGTGGCCGATTTTTCCGAAGCGCCGATCTGTTTGCGCATTTTGGCGAAGGTCTGCTCGTGAACATCTTCCATGTCCGCCAGCTTGCGCAGGAACTCGGAAGACGTTTGGTCTTTCACGGCTTCGGCCGCGGTGCGGTAGAACTTGGCGCCGTTGCGCTCCAACTGCTCGGCCATTTCGAAGATGTCATCGGCGTTGAAATCGTACATCATGGCAATGAATTTCCTTTCTTAAGGTTCTGCTTCCGTTCTATTTCAATTTGCACTCCCGGTCCCATTCCGGGCAGGCTTTCTCCATGGGGGTATTGTATTTGAGCATGCACTCACCGCATTCCAACTCCACGTTGGGCACATCGCCATAGCGCTTTTTGAGCTCCTCCGCGGAAAGATGCGTGGCAAAGCTGCAGCCACACTGGGGACAAGCGGTTTTAATCTGGTAACGTTTATCGGACATCGATGTCTCCTTTGTTTGCGTTTAATGAAGCGCCCTGGAAGAAGTCGCCTCAGCCCAGCAGGGTATCGATCTTCTCCGCGGGTATGATTTTTTCCTCGAGAATCACCTGGCGTACGGTTTTGTCTTCGGTATAGGCACGCTTGGCCAGCGCCGCGGCCCGGTCGTAGCCGATGAGCGGCACCAGGCCGGTCACTAGCGCCAGGCTTCTTTCGATAAAATGGTTGCAACGATCCCGGTCGGCGTCCAACTCCTGGAGGCAGCGCTCGACCAGCAGCCGGGCGGCTTCGGCCAGCAGGTGGATGGATTGGAGCAGGTTGTGGGCGATCAGGGGAATCGTGACGTTGAGCTCGAAATTGCCGGCCTGGCCGGCCAGGGTGATGGTCGTGTCGTTGCCCATCACCTGGTAAGCCGCCTGAATGACCGCCTCGGGCACCACCGGGTTGACCTTGCCCGGCATGATCGACGATCCGGGCTGCAGGGCCGGCAGCTTGAGCTCGCCGATGCCGCAGCGCGGCCCGGAGCCCAGCCAGCGGATGTCGTTGGCAATCTTGACCAGGCTGACGGCAATGGTTTTCAAGGCGCCGCTGGTTTCGACCGCCGTGTCCCGGGCCGCCTGGGCCTCGAAGTGGTTGCGCGCCTCGCTGAACGCTATGCCGCTGATGGCCGCCAGGCGCGCGATCGTCTTGGGGGCGAATTCGGGATGGGCATTGAGCCCGCTGCCCACCGCCGTGCCGCCCAGGGCCAATTCGGTGAGGCGTGGCAGGACCGCCCCCAGGCGCTCCTGGCCCAGTTCGATCTGGCGCGCATATCCCGAGAAGGCCTGTCCCAGGGTCATGGGAACGGCATCCTGCAGATGGGTGCGCCCGATCTTGCGGATGGATTCGAAGGTCAGGGCCTTGTGGGCCAGCATCCGATGCAGCCGGGCCAGGGCGGGCTGCAGGGCGCCGCGCAAGGCTTTGGCCGCGGCCACATGCAGGGCCGAAGGCATCACATCGTTGCTCGACTGCCCCAGATTGACATGGTCGTTGGGGTGCACCGGGTCGCGTCCGCCGCGCCGGCCGGTGAGGATCTCGTTGGCCCGGGAGGCGAGCACCTCGTTCATGTTCATGTTGGTGGAGGTTCCCGAACCGGTCTGATACAGATCCACCACGAATTGATCGTCGAAACGCCCGGCCGCGACCTCATCGGCCGCCTGGGTAATGGCCTCTGCCAAATTCGGCGCCAACAGGTCCAGTTGGCGGTTGGTCTCGGCCGCGCAGCGTTTGATCAGGGCCAGCGCCTGGATTAGGGCCAGGGGCGGTTTCAGCCCGCTGCGCAGGCCGTTGTCCACGGCCCGCTGGGTCTGGGAGCCGTAGTAGGCCTGAGCCGGCACCCGCGCGGTGCCCATGCTGTCTTGTTCTTCCCGAAAAGAGGGTTCGTTGGGATTCAAGGCCATGACGTTCCTCATCGCTGCGACGGTGCGGCACCCATAGCACGATTCGGGCCGCCGGACCAGCGCTTTGCGTCCGGCCGCCGTAAGCGCCAAACCGGATTATGGCTCTCGAATCCGTTCGATGCTGTCGCGCAATTGGTTGATTTCAATGCCAAGGCTCACGCATTGGCGACCGGCCAGACACGACTCGGCGTCTCCCTCCTCCAGGTAGGTTTTGAGCTGTCGCTCATCTTTTTGCAGTTGTACCACCCAGCGATGCTGGTCGTGATCATAATTCACCTTCAGGTCCAGGCCGCATCGTCCGATATCCGGATAGATCTCTCGGATTTTGTCGCACAGCGCGTTTTGGTCGATCATGGCGTTCTCCTTTCGGTATGAACCAGGTTTAAGGATGGTCTACTATAAGCATTGATTTCCAGTGTAAAAGGGAGTTAACTTGAAACCGCGAATGAGACCTTTCCTTTTGACAACAGCGCCTTATGATTATATATGGCTTTCAATGACTTGGCGCCTAGTCTTGTGCGCGGTTTCCGACACATCGGCCAGCTCCCCGAATCCAACCACCCGACAGGTCCGAACAGGATGATACGATTTCGCTCCATAAGCGCTTTTTTCAACCGCGTGCGCGGGCGATTCCAACGCGCGCAGGTGACCCGTGACGACCTTTTCATCGGCGAAGTCCTCAAGCGCAACAGCATTATCACCGAGTTCCAGCTCAAAAGCGCCTTGGACGTGCAGCGCGAAATTCTCTTGCAAAAAGGGCGGGCGGTGCGGTTGGGCCAGGTGATTGTCGAGCAGGGCTTCGCCAGTGAAGCCGATATTATCCGAACGATCAACGCCGAATATCAGATCGAGGTGAGCTCGCTGTCCGACGACATCCGCGAGCGGCTCTCTCACAAGTACGGGGCCTATTTCGAGCGTCTGCCCCACCCGCGCCTGCCCATGTGGCTTCAGATGGCCGTGGCCATTACCTTCGTCGTCGTGCTGACCATCTTTACATTGAGCATGGTGGTGCTCGACCAGCAGAAAAACCGGCTTTATGAGCAGACGGTGCGTCTGGGCATGGTCAGCCTCAATTATTTCGCCAACAATGCGCCCATACCCCTGCTGGAAGACGATATCCTGCGGCTCAATACCCTGATCAAGGAGGCCGCGCGGGTGGAAGGGTTGCGCTATGCCCTGATCGTGGGCGACAACCAACTGATCAAGGCCCACACCGACGTTAATCTGATCGGCGTGCCGTTCAAGCACTTCGTCGAGAATCCCGACGTTATCCGCGACGAAGAGGTGATCTACTACACTTACAACCGTCCGGACGGCGAGCGCCTCATCGATCTTTACCGCACCATCCGCTTCAAAGATAAGACCCTGGGAGAGGTGCATGTGGGCATCTCCCTGAACTTCATCGAAGAGCTGGTGCGCCGCGAGCGTATCTCCGTGGTGCTGATCACGCTGGCCATTATCCTCGTCGGCCTGGGCGTGGCCATCGTTTACGGTGTTCGCTTCTCGCGCCCGGTCTCCCAATTGGTGCGGGCCACCCAGGAGATCGCCAAGGGTAATTACCACTACCGCGTACCGATCAAGCGCAACGATGAATTGGGCAATCTGGGCACGGCCTTCAACCGCATGGGGCAAGAGCTGTGGAAAAACGCCATGGCCCAAAAATCCTTCGGCAAGTATGTGGGCAGTGAAGTCTTGGACATGATCCTGGCCAACCCGGAGACCGCTTGGCTCAAGGGCACGAGCAACGAAGCCAGCATTGTCTTCGGCGATGTGCGCGGGTTCACCCAGTTTGCCGAAGCCAGGGCGCCGGAACAGGTGGTGGAGGCCCTGAATGCCTACCTGGAGATCGCCACCGGCGTGATCATCAAGTTTGGTGGCTACATCGACAAATTCATCGGGGACGCGATCCTGGGGGTTTTTGGTTTGCCCGTGTCGCGCCAAGACCATGTGGAGCGCGCGGTGCGCGCGGCCTTGTACCTGCAGGAAGAGCTGCGTAAGCAGAGCGTCGGCGGCAATGACCTGCTGGCGGCGGTGGGCATCAGCATCCATACCGGCACGGTGGTGGCCGGCAATGTCGGGTCCCAGTCGCGCATGGAGTATACCGTCATCGGCGATACCGTCAATCTGGCATCGCGGCTGAACGCTTTCGCCGGTGCCGGAGAGGTCATCGTCAGTCAGCAGACCAAGGCGCAATTGGGCACCCTCATCGAAACCGTGAGCCTGGGACGGCTGCCGATCAAAGGCAAGTCCGAGCCGGTGGAAGTATTCAAGGTGATTCGCATTAAAAGCAGATCCCATGCGTAAGCCCGGCCGCCTTTATACGCTGCTTATGCCCCTGGCGCTCTGGGCGGCGATCGCAACGGGCTGCACCGGTCGTTTCCTGACTTTGTCGGCCCCGCCGGCCGAGATCCGCACCGAACATGTGGCGGTGGTGACGGCCGCCGAACAGGATACCCTGGAAAGCCTGGCCCGGACCCATCTCGGAGCTGCCAGCGAGGCATGGCGCATCGCCCAATACAACCAGGTGCGGAGTGCCCAGGCGGGCCAGCGTCTGGTGATCCCCTTACAGCCGGTTGCTCCCGGTGGAGTGCGCCCGGATGGCTATCAGGTGGTTCCCGTTCTCTATTATCCCCGCATCGGGCAGGCGAAGGGGTCCCCCCGGGGCGTGCCGGTCGCGATTTTCGAGGCACAGGTGCAATTCCTGCGGGAGAACGGCTATGAGACCGTCTCCCTGGCGCGCTTGTCGGCCTTTTTAAACCTCAGCGCGCCATTGCCTCCCAAAGCCATCTTGATCACCTTCGACTCGGCCGAAACCTGGGTTTTTGAAACCGCCTACCCCATTCTCAAGCGCAACGGGTTTAGCGCCGCGCTCTTTGTGCCCACTGACCGGATCGGCATACCCCGGCGCCTGGGCTGGAAAGCGCTGGCCGCCATGGCCGCCGATGGTTTTGACATCGGTGCCAGCGGGGTCAGTGCCCGGCCTTTGAAGCGCACCGCCACTCAGAATCCCGAAGAGTATCTTCGCAGGGTGGAAGAAGAGATCGTGCGCTCTCGGAAAGCCATCGCCCGGAATCTCAATATCGCGGCCACATTCTTTGCTTACCCGGGCGGTCAGCCCAGCGATTTGGTCGTCGCCCTGCTCAAAAAACATGGATACAGCGGCGCATTCACGCAAACGTCTGGCGAGAATCCGTTCTTTGCTGACAATTTCAAGCTCCGGCGGACGATCGTCAGCGCCCAGGATACGGAGGCGCGGTTCCGGCAATCCCTCACCACGTTTCACCCTCTGGATCTGCAATGAAAGCAAACGGGTCGAAAAGCCTAACGGCATTGCTGCTTTTTATAGGGATCGGCCTTTGGCCGGTCTGGGGCGCGGCCGAGGCGCCGGTTCCCGATTATAAGGAGTATCAGGAACGGGCCGTGGCACTGGAAGCCCAGGGGGCTTTGCCGCAAGCCCTGCTCGCTTGGCGGGTGGTGGCCGCGATGGCTCCGGACAACGCCGATGCCAAAGGCAAGATCGATGCCCTGACCTCCGATATCCATCAGGCCGCCATGGAACACTACCGGCAGGGGGTGACCCATTTTCGGGCCCGCGAACTGGAAAAGGCACGCTATCGATTCCTGGCCGCACTGCGTCTGAACCCCGGCCACGCACAGGCGCTTTTCTACCTGAAGCGGCGTTTGAATCATCCCGATGCCGAAGTCTATACGGTTCAGCCTGGAGACAGCTATACGCAGATCGCCGCAACCCGTTACGGCGACGCGCGCAAGGCCGGCATTATCGCCTACTTCAATGACCTGCACCCGGACAAGCCCTTGCGTGTCGATACGCTGCTTTTACTTCCAGAGTTGGGCGAGACGGGTTTGCCTGCGCGCCAGCAAATCGATGCCATGCTCGCGCAGGCACAGAGCGCCTTGGACGAAAAAAAATACCTTGAAGTCCTGAAAATTACTTCCCCGCTCGGCGAAGCCCGATACGAACAGAAACGCATTCAGACATTAAACGACGAGGCCCGCTTGGGGCAGGGCATGCGTTTGATGGAACAGAAGCAATACCAAGAGGCGCTGGAGATCCTCAGCCAGGTCAGTCGCAGGCATAAAGAGCGCGATCGCGCCGTTCAGCAGGCACGCAAAGGCCTTCAGGCCCAGGATTCGGAAGAAAAACTGCGCTTGGCCCAAAAGCAATTCAAACAGAGAGCCTATAAGGCGGCGATCCTTGCGAGCAGGCAGGTGTTGGAAGAAAATCCCGGCCACCCCAAGGCTCAGGCGCTTCTGGAAGCCGCCCAGTATGGCTTGGGCAAGCAGTATCTGGAGCAGGGCGAAGAAATGCTGGCCAAAGAGACCCTCAAGGCGTTGAAGCCGGAGTATCAGGACACGGCCCAGCTTTTGGCCCAGGCCCAGGGGCGTCTCAATGCCCGCGCAGAAGAATACTATCGCAGGGGAGTAAAACACTTTCTCGATGAAGAACTGGAAGAGGCGGTCGCCGCCTGGCAAAAGGCCCTGGAAATGAATCCCCAGCATCCCAAGGCGCGCCAGGATATGGACAACGCACTGCGATTATTGGAAAAATGGCGCGGTTTAAAGCCGGATGACAAAAAAGGGCAGTAGTCTTCCATCGGCACATGGGGCTGTTCCGCCTTTAATGACGCCACCGAATGGGGTTTTGGATTCCACATTGTGTCCCATTTTTTTCCTCAAATTACAAAATTCGGTCATGCGCTGCCATAAACGCACTTTTGATTTGTGGGTGTGGCTAATCGGCAACACCCTTTCTAACCGTCTGAAGAAAATATAAATACGCTAATAAAAAGCATGAAAAGCAGGTGGTAATCGGCTTCTGGCGCTCTTTTTGCTTGCCCTATGCTTTCATGGACGATAGGTAATCCGTTTTTATGCGGCGCTGTCCGCTTTACATATAGAGGAAAACCATGAAGCCGATAAATATACAATGCACCGAATATACATAAAAAGCAGACTCCTTATCGTTGCCCTGTTCTGTACGGTCGCACTGGCGGCCTGCGAAAGCGCCTTCTTACGCAACGATCTGGAGGTCATCAAGTCCCGGGGGGAATTGGTCCTGATCACCCGGAACAATGAAAGCTGCTACTTCGAGGCCGCCCATGGTCCGGCCGGATTCGAATATGAACTTGCCAAGCTTTTCGCCAATCACCTGAACCTGCGTATTCGAACCCTGCTCGTCGAAGATGAGGCCCAAATGGTGGAAGCCCTGCTCCAGGGCAAGGGTGATATCATTGCCGCCGGCGCTCCCTTCGGACGTCCGGCCGCCCGCATGGTGGCCCTGGGACCGGGCTATCTGGATGTGAACGCCCAGGTGGTGGGACGGCGCGGTGGACCGGCCGTGACCGGGGCCAAAGATTTGCTGCAAACGCCGCTGTGGGTCACCGGCAGCAGTGCCGGCTTCGACCGCCTTAAAGGCCTTAAAGAAGAGTATGCCGATCTTCGTTGGCAAACGCTTTCCGAATACAGCAGTGAGGAAATGCTGCAACTGGTGTGGAATCAGTCGGTGCCCCTGACGATCGTGGAATCCAATACGATGGCGATGAACCGCCGTTTTTACCCAGAGCTAGTGGTTCACTTTACGGTGGGCGAGACCCAGAAGTTGCGCTGGGCCATGAATCCAAGCAACAAACAACTGCAGCGCGCCGTTCTGCAATGGTTTGAAATGACCTCCACCCAGGAGGCGATCGCCAGTCTGGTCAGTCATTACTATAGTCATTTGGAGGGTTTCGATTACGTCGATCTCACCCGTTACCGCCGACGCATCTTCGATCGCTTGCCCAAATATCAGACCTACTTCGAGGAGGCGGCCTCCCGCAATGGTCTGGATTGGCAACTGGTGGCGGCCATGGCCTATCAGGAGTCCCATTGGAATCCTTTGGCGGTTAGCTTTACCGGCGTTCGCGGAATCATGATGATTACCGCGGATACTGCCAAAACCCTCGGGTTGAAGGATCGCCTGGTCGAAAAAGAGGCCATTTATGCCGGCACGCGCTATCTGGCCCAACTGCACCGACTGGTGGGCGACCAGGTGCCCGAACCGGATCGCACCCTGATGGCCCTGGCCGCCTACAACCTGGGCTTTGGCCATCTCAAGGATGTCCGTGAGCTGACGGCCGAATTGGGCAAATCGCCCAATAGCTGGAGCGCAGTGCGCGAAGTGCTGCCATTGCTACAAAAGAAGAAGTATTACCAAAAGCTTCCCCACGGCTACGCCCGGGGCAATGAAGCCGTACGATATGTCGATCGCATCCGCACCTATCACAAGATTCTGAACATGGCCATGGCACCCGAGGGCCTCAAAAATTTCGGTGGCTAGCGTCCTTTCAATTTCGCTTCAAACGATACGACCTTTTGCTCCCTCCTTCATTGCAAACGGCATTGTGACCTGACGGGACGTATTGTACCGATACCCACGGTAAGCTACCCGGTCTGAAGTTTTTCGATGGGCATCAACACCGGCAGCACGAAGATGAAGGTGGCCCCTTCGCCCAGGCGGCTTTCCACCCAGATGTGGCCCTTGTGGTGGTCGATGATGCGTTTGGTGATGGCCAGACCCAGGCCGCTGCCCGGCGGCCGACCCCGACCGCTGGGGGCCGTGACCTGTCGGAACTGCTCAAATACCACTTGCTGATTTTCAGGGCTGATGCCGATACCGTTATCGCGCACGCTTACTTTCAGTTGATTGCGGTCCTGGTACATGCTGATGCGGATGCGCCCGGATACGGGGTCGCAGAACTTGACCGCATTGGATATCAGGTTGACCATGGTTTGGATGAGCTGATCTCGATCTCCGGCGATATTGGGTACCGCGGGTGGCAACGAGAGCGACAGGCGGATCTGCTTGTCGGCCACCAGTTGGCGTGTGGCGGCAACTGCGTCCTGAATGACCTGCACCATGTCCACCGGTTCCATCTGCCACTGCATCTTTCCCGATTCGATCTTTTGGAAATTGAGCACCTGGTTGATCAGGCGGGACAAACGGTGGATCTCGTTGATCATGATATCCATGAAGTTGCGTTGTTCCATCTGGCTGGTATCGGGATAATCCCTCAGGATCTCGGCCAGGCTTAGGATGGATGTCAGGGGGGTGCGCAATTCATGGGAGACCGTGGAGATGAACTCATCTTTAAGGCTATCTAGTTCCTTGAGCTGTTCATTGGCCGTTTTGAGTTCGGCCGTCAGCTTTTCAAGTTCCCGGCTGTGGGTGAGCACCTGGCGGGTTTCTTCAAGGATGTCCATGACTTCCTGAACCCCCAGGGGTTCCTCTTTGACCACCGAGGCCACCATGACCCGCGCCGAGGCCGAGCCGATGGCTCCGGCCAGCAGCTTCTCCACATGGGTGACGAAACCCGAATCGGCATTCAACGAATGCCAGTCCAGTTGGTGGCTCCTGGTGTATCTGGACAGGGCCTCCTCGGTGCGCTCCTTGCCCAGGAAGCGCTCCAGCAGAGACGTCAGATCCGGAATACGGGCCGTGCCGCGCCACACGAGGCTCTCCTCGGTTTCGGACGAGAAATGAAACACATCCACGAACATGGTGGCCTGGGTATGTTCCAGGGCGGAAGGGTTGGTGAACAGCGACACGCCGATATAGGTGGCGGTGTTGATGAACAGGCTCCAGAAGACGGCATGCGAGATGCGGTCGAAGCCCTGCAGGCCGAAGAGCGAAAAAGGCCTGAGCCAGCGGATGCCCCACGGACCGTGGTGGATGATCGATTGGGGCAGCACATCGGCCGCCGCCAGGGAGGGCAGTACCATGGTGTAGGCCCAGACGATGAAGCCCAGGATCATCGACCAGAGCGCGGCCTTTTGTGTGCCGCCTTTCCAGAACAGGCCGCCCAGCAGGGCCGGCGCGAACTGGGCCACGGCGGCAAACGAAACCAACCCGATGGAAACCAGGGTGTAGAACTCGGCGGTCAGGTGGAAGTAGATATACCCCAGCAGGATCACCAGGATGATGGCCCCATGGCGGATGGCCACCAGCCAGGAGCTCAGATCGGTGCGGCTGGACCATTTCAGGGCCGGGATGTGCAGCAGCAGCGGCATCACCAGGTTGTTGCTGATCATGGTGGACAAGGCGATGGTCTCCACGATCACCATGCCGGTGGCCGCCGACATGCCGCCGATAAACACCAGCAGGGTCAGGGCCTTCTGGTCGTGCACCAGGGGCAGGGTCAGCACGAACGTGTCGGGGTCCACGGTCTGGCCGCCGAAGTGCAGCATGCCGGCCAGGGCCACCGGCAACACGAAGATGTTGATGGCCAGCATATATAAAGGAAAGAGCCAGATCGCCTTTTTAAGATGCTCCTCGTCCACGTTCTCGATTACCGCGATTTGGAATTGACGCGGCAGCAAAACGATCGCCAGCATGCTCAGACCCACATAGACCGTCCAGTCGATGTAAGCGTCACCGATGCGCGGGCCGAGGGTCAGCAGCGAGGCTATTTCCGGCCGATGGTTGATCCGGCCGAAGAGATCCCCGAACCCGTCGTAAAGCACGAAGGTCACGAAGATGCCCACGGCCAGGAAGGCGACCAGTTTGGTCAGAGATTCCAGGGCGATGGCCGCCACCAGGCCCTCGTGGCGCTCGGTGACCTCCGGTTTGCGGGTCCCGAAAAGCACGGCGAAAGCGGCCAGCAAAAAGGCCACATAGAAAGCGGTGTCCTCGAAAAACGGCATGCGGTGGAGGCCTTCGGAAATGTAACCTGCCTCATAGCTGCGGAGGATCTGGAAGCTGGTGGAGATCGCCTTAAGTTGCAGGGAGATGTAGGGCACGATGCCCAGGACCGCGATGATCGCCACGACGCCGCCCAACAGGATGCTCTTGCCGTAGCGCGACGCAATAAAGTCGGCGATGGAAGTGATGCGGTGCACCCGGCTGATGCGCATGATTTTACGCAATACCAGCCACCCGAGCGCCGTCATCAGGGTAGGGCCGATGTAAATGGCCAGAAAGGCCGGTCCCGAGCGTACGGCGCGACCCACGCTGCCATAGAACGTCCAGGCCGTGCAATAGACCGCCATGGAGAGGGCATAGACATAGGGGTTGTTGATGATGCTGCGGCCGGCATCGGCGCGGTGATCGCCATAATAGGCTACGGCGAACAGGATGCCGATGTAGCAGATGGAGACGAAGATGATGGTTTCGGTGGACAGCATAATCTCGTTCCGTCGCTACGCTTTTTTCTGGCTGTGACGCCGCTACCTGTGTTTTGGTTAAGACCCTTTCGGATCTTGGCCTTATGTCGGTGGCCGACGGTAATCGTCGCGGGCCGGCGGGGTCCCGCTGACCACCAGGCCGACCAGCAGAATCAAGAGTGCCCATACCGAAAAGATATAGCCGTACAGCAGTGGGATGCCAAACACCAAGAAGGAGACGTCGAACAGCGAGAGCAAAGGATAGTTGAGCAGGACGCAGCCAAGCAAACAGAGGCTCACGAGCCGTTGGGTGCGGCGCTTGCGAGTGGCCATGATGCTTCCTTTCTGTTCGAAAGTAACCGGCCCGCTTGTCATGAATGTCTTGTGAAAAAATGAATTGTATTCAAATTGCTTTTTTGGTAGCATTCGAATACTACTCATTTGCTTGTAATCATGACCATAATGGAATTGGACGCGGGAGTCAACGAATCAGACAGCGGCCCTGATGCAGGGGCCGCATGTATCCATAAGGGCCCCATGAATCCCAAGAACATTCTTATTGTCGATGACGAAATCAGCATTCTGGTGCCGCTTAAGTTTTTGCTTGAAAAGAACAACTATACGGTCGCTCTGGCCCAGAGCGGTAAGGATGCCTTCGATCGCATCGGTCAAAAAAAGCCGGACCTCATCCTTCTGGACATCATGTTGCCGGATCTGGATGGATATGAAATTTTTCAGATGATTCGCAAGAATCCCCTGTGGGATGATATCAAGGTGATCTGCCTGACGGCCAGGAATCGCGATGTGGATGTGGCCAAAGGGTTGAATCTGGGGGTGGACGCCTATATTACCAAGCCCTTCGCCAACGCCGACCTGTTGGCCACGATCAGGCAACTGCTCCCCGAGAGCGTTTCTACCTGAGGTTTCTAATTCGAGCAGACAAAGTTGGTCGCTGAGTGACAATTTTGGGATTTGATCGGTTCGTAAGTTTGAACTCAAGAATAGGTAACAAAAGTAACAGGTAGGGCGTGTGATACCTATGGCCTGAAAAGCGGTTTAATATTTTGAACTTTAATCTGTATTACAATAAAACAAATATTTTCAATATATTGAATCAAATATGACCCCATGCTATGGTTCAAGAAAGTGAACCCTGGATTTGCCACCGAGCTGCGGCTTGGGAATAAAGCAATGGCCCAGAACTTCGGCCGAATTTTATAATGTACTGGATTGTATGATGAATTGCATTGTATTCCTTTTTTTGGTGAAGTGGCTTCGGAGTTGGCAGGCAGCTTGCATTAACAAAAATCGCCAAACCAATAGTTTTTTCATCTGTTCTCCTCCTTAACGGCTAAGTGATCCCACTCACTTAGCCGTTATCTTTTTAGGGTGTATGTCGGTTCGAATTTCGGTAATGCTTGAGTGTCCCATGACCCGCCTTTGGCTTTTCGGTTGTCATTTCTGGATATCGAAAGTAAAAGAGCACGATCTAGGAAACGACCAATCCCCGTTGCTCAACTTTCAAGGCCGCCGGCCGGCCGTAACAAAAGGAGCATCATGCGCAAACTGATCGCATGCCTGTGGGCGGGCCTGATCGTCGTCGGTCCGGCATGGGCGCAGGAAGGATTGCTGGTTCAAGCGGCACGCAAACAACTGGTGCTCAGCGGCTATACCCGCAGTCGCGCCGTCCAGACCCTGGCCTGCGAAGTGGCCGGCAAGGTGACCCAGGTCAATTACGATGTGGGGCAGACGGTGGGCGAGAAGCCCTTTCTGGAAATTGACCCCACCTTCGTGGACTTTCAAATCGAGCAGGCCCAGTGGACCTTGGATAAGCTCGTGGTGGCCCGCGCACGGGGCGCTTCCCGCCTGGAATATTTGCAAAAGGAGTTCAAGCGGGTGGACACCCTGCACCAGGGTAGGGTGGCCCCGCTCTCCAAGCTGGAGGGCGCCGCCGAAGAGCTGGATCAGGCCCGCCTGTCGGTGCAAACCGCCGATGTGGAGATCAAGGCCCTCAAGACGCAACTCAAGGAGCTCAAAGAGCGCCGGCGGCGCCATACCGTCACGGCCCCCGCCGGCTGGGTGATCGTGCAGCGTCGGGTGGAACCGGGCGAGATCGTGGCGGCCGGCACATCGTTGGCCCAGGCGGCCGATTTCACCCAATTGGTGGTGCCGCTGTTTCTCTCTGGTGAGGAACTGGCTGTGCTCCGGCAAAACGAAACGATCACGGTTAAAGTCGAAGGCCGGCCGGGCCGCGCTCGGATCAACTGGGTCAACCCCCAATTCGATGAGCGCACCCGTAAGTTGGCCGTGGAGTTGGTCCTGGTGGAGCATGCCGGAGAGGTCCGGGGCGGCCTGTTGACCGAGTTGATCCTGGAGTTGGATTCCCAGGGCCTGATGCTTCCCAAGAAAGCGGTGGTCGATCGCTACGACAACCCCTATGTGGTGCTCAAAGACGGACGCACCGTCCCCATCGTCATCCTGGGCGAAAGCGGAGAAGACCTGCTCATTGCCGGGCAGGCGGCACTGGCCCCGGGCACAGTGCTGAAGGCTGCGGCGGCCTCGCCAGCGACGGCGCGCTAAGGCCGCCGCGGCGGACGGCCGGACAGGGCCCTGCGGGTTCGACGGACCCTTTCTTTCACTTCATGCGGAATTCGATCCATGCCCAACATCGTACGCTACACCCTGGCCCAGACCGTTTTTCTCAATGTCATGTTTGTGCTCCTGGTGGTGGCCGGCGTTTTCAGCCTCCTGACCACCCCCACGGAGAACATGCCCCTGGTGGACATCGGCAAGGTCTTCATTCATACCGTCTATTACGGCGCCACGGCCGAAGATGTGGAACAGTTGGTGACCCGCGAGATCGAAGAGGCCATCGAAGACATGGAAGAGGTGGAGTGGGTGCAGTCCCACTCCTATCGCAATTTTTCGTCGGTGCAGATTAAGTTCATCGACGACAGCGATTATCGCGATCTGTATGACGAGTTGCGCTTCCGGGTGCTCAATATCAAGAATGAACTGCCGGCCGGCGCCGACGACTCCACTTTCATCTACGCCGACACCAATATCTGGATACCGGTGCTGATCGTGCATCTGGGCGGGGATCTGCCCCTGCGCAGCCTGGAGCGGTATGCCGATGACCTGCGCGCCGCGCTGCTCAGTGTGCCCGATGTGCGCGATGTCAACATCGAGGGCGAGCCGGTGGATGAGTTTCACCTCTCCCTCGATCCCAACCAATTGCGGCGCTATGGCGTGACCTTCGCCCAGGTGGTGCAGGCCGTGGAGACGGCCGGGGTCAAGATCCCCACCGGCCGCTTTCGCACGGGCGACACCGCTTTCATGCTCGATGCCGGCCAGCGCATGCGCACCCAGCAGGATGTGCTGGAGGTGATCGTGCGCCGGGACGGCGACGGCAATTACATCCGCGTGGGCGATCTGACCACGTCGGCCCGGCTGCACTATCGCGACCGGATCACGATTCCCTCGGTCAATGGCCAGACCGCCATCCGCCTGATGGTCACCAAGGAGGAACGTGGCGATTCGGTGGATATCAGCCGGCGGGTCAAGGAAACTGCGCTCCAATTCGGCCGGCAGCATGCCGCCCAGGGCCTGGAAGTGCTCTTCACCAACGACTCCACCATCGAGATCAACGACTCCATCGACGTTCTGGGCGGCAACCTGGTCATGGGCATGATCCTGGTCACCCTGGTGCTGTGGCTCACCCTGGGATTCCGCAACGCCATGCTCACGGCCGTGGGTATCCCCTTCACCTTTCTGGGCACCATGGTGATCATGAAGATCACCGGCGTGACCATCAACACCATCAGCCTTTTTTCGTTTGTGCTGCTCACCGGCATCATCGTGGACGATGCCGTCGTCATCACCGAGAATTGCTTTCGTCACATGCAGATGGGCAAGTCCCGCAGCCGGGCGATTATCGATGGGACTTCGGAGGTGATGCTGCCGGTGATCAGCTCGCTGCTCACCACCATGCTGGCTTTTCTGCCCATGCTGATCATGACCGGCAGTACCGGTGATTTCTTCGCCGTCATCCCCAAAACCGTCTGCTATGCGTTGGCCGTGTCGCTGCTGGAGGCGTTGTTCATGCTGCCGGCCCATATCTACGAATGGGGACCCAAGTACAGCGGCCCGCTGATCGAGGGCAACGACTCCGAGGACGCGTTCGGCCATTTGCGCAGCGGCGTTATCGCGCGTATGTGGACGCTCTATCGGCGGATGGTCATCTGGACCCTGGATCATAAGAAAACGGTGCTGATCGCCATCAACGTGGCCTTTTTTTCGGCCATCGCGATTTTACTGCTCTCCATGCTGGGCATCGTGCCGTTGATCAAGGTCAAGTTTTTTCCCGGCAACTACTTCCGCTATCACGTCACCATGCAGACCTCGGCCGGCACCTCCATCGAGCGCACCGACGGCCTGGTGCGGGAGATTTCGCGCTTCATCATGTCCCTGGGGGCCGGCCAGGCCCAGTCCAGCGCCGGCTATGCCGGGTTCTACGAAGATCAGGACTATGTGCGCCACTTCGGGCCCAACTTCGGTCAAGTGGTGGTGACCCTGCCCGAAAAAGGCGAGCGCAGCTTTCCCGAAAACCCGGACAACGATCCCATGCTGCATCTGACTTACATGCGCGAGCGCATTAAAGCCTATGTCGCCGAGAGCTATGCCCGGGATCCGGCCGCCCCGCGGGTGCAGATCTTCGAAGAGGGCGACGGACCGCCCACCGGCAAACCGGTGACGATCCGCATCCAGGGCAACACCATGGACGAGGCCATGGTTGCCAGCGACCGGATGCTGGCCTTCATGCGGGAGGATGCCGAGCTCAAGGACCTGGTGGATTTAGGCGACGACCGGCCGGCCCTCTATCGCACCGTGCGCTTCGAGCCGCGCCAGGAGGCGGTCTACCAGTACAATTTGACCTCGGCCCAGATCACCGGCCTGGTGGCCGGCGTGCTCAACGGCCGCTATGCCGGGCTGTTCCGCGCGCCCGATGAAGAGGTGGATCTGCTGGTGCGCATGGCCCGGGCCGACGATCCGGCCGGCGACGGGACCTCCGGCCTGAAAACACCGATGGATGTCCTGGACGTGCCGGCCATCGAAGACAGCGCCGCGCCGATCTACCTGCGCGATCTGGTGACGGCCCGGCAGGTGCAGGAACCCAACGTGCGCTCGCGCTACCAGGGCAAACCCACCATCACCATCAGCTCCGACATCCGGCCCGGGTCGAATCTCTCGTCGGCGATCGTGCGCAAGAAAGCCCAGCAGTTCAGCCAGCAGTTGGTGGAAGCGATGCCCGGCGTTTCCGTGGCTTTCGGCGGAGAGTTCGAGTCCACCAGCAAGTCGTTCATCTCCCTGGGGCTGGCCTTCGCCATCGCGCTTTTGGGAATTTACATGGTGCTGGCCTCCCAGTTCCGGGATTACGCCCAGCCCCTGCTCATCTTGACGGCCGTGCCGTTTGCCCTGATCGGCGTCATCTACGGCATTTTCTTCACCCGCACGATCTTTACTATTACCAGCTTCATCGCCACCGTGGGACTCTCGGGCGTGGCGGTGAACAACACCATTCTGATGATCGACTTCATGAACAAGCGCAAGCGATCCGGCAAGCCGTTGCGCGAGGCGGTCATCGAGGCCTGCGCCGCACGCATGCGCCCGGTCTTGCTGACCACGGTGACTACCCTGCTGGGGCTTTTGCCCATGGCTATCGGCATACCCTCCAAATCCATCTCCTGGGCGCCCATGGCCACGGCCTTCGTCACCGGTTTGTGCAGCTCGACGGTGTTGGCCCTGCTGGTCACGCCGGCCAACTACGAACTGCTGCACCAGCTCCGCGACCGCTGGCGCAGTCGCAACTTCCGGCGCCTGCGGCGCAAGGCCGAGGGCCGACGGAAATTGCTCAATTAGGTTGGTCGCCCTCCCGCGAAGGCCGGATCAATGGCAAAGATCGGCGCCGCCCGGAGCGGTCAGCCATTGTTGCACCCAATGGGATGTGGCCTGAATGTCGACGCCCGCTTGGGCGGCGCTGGTTTCCAATTGAGACAGGACACTCTCGGCGCGCTGCTTCTCCTGCAGCAGGGCGAAGATCTTGGCGCTGCGTTTGAAGTGGTGCACCGCGGCCCGGTGGTCGTCCAGGCGCACGTCGCAGGTGCCCAGGGCTTCCAGATCCCGGGCGATGTCGTGGTAGGCGCCCATGAGGCGGTCGATCTTTAAGGCGTCGGCAAAATGCCGACTGGCCGCCGCCGGCTGATTGTCCGTCAGATCCAGGTGCCCCAGGGCGAAGTAAATACCGCTCTGGATGGCTTCTTCCCTGGAAACGACTGCCGCCCGCGCCTTTTCTAGCATGCTCCGGGCCTCGGGGGCCCGGTTTTGTCGGATCAGCAGTAAAGCGCGGGTTTTCAGGCGCAAGGCGGCCTGGGGCTCTCCTGGCAGGGCATCGGCTTGATCCAGGGTGGCCGCGGCTTCGTCGAGGCGCTCTATGGCGATATGGGCCGCGGCCTTGTCGCTCAGCGCCAGGGCCATGCCCTGAGGATCTTCGAGGCTTTGGTAGATTTCGACAGCATCGTCATAGACATGCAGGGCGCTGGGCATGTCTCCCAGACGGTAGTAAATGTCGCCGATGCCGATGAGCGTTTCGGCCACCTTTACCAGGTTGTCGGCGGCCGTGTAGCGTTGGTGGGCGCTCTGGAAGTAATCCAGGGCCCGGCGGTGGCAGCCCTTGTTGAAGAGCGCCGTGCCCCGGTTGGTGTAGTAGATGCTTTTGCGCGTGCCTTCGGGCAGGCGCGGCTTGGCCGGGGCTGCCGCGCAGGCCAGGCAGCCCAGCACGGCGATGACGATAACGGCGGGTCGTATGACTTGCATGTTTTCTCCGCAATCCAAACAAGATGGACCTGTAGAAAAGTGGCTCGGTGCCCATTAACGTCATTCCCGCGCAGACGGGAATCCAGCTTTTCAGGGTTCTGGGCTCCCGCTCGCGCGGGAGTGACGCCTCGGGGGCTTCAGCTATTGCCAAACATCGGGCCGTCGGGCCCCAGGTGACAGGAGTAACAGCCGAAGCCCCTGCGGGTGATGAGGCTGAACGTTTTCACGCCCAAGGCCGAAGCTATTTCGGGAACCAGGCGGTTCAGTTTGATTTTGGTGGTGTCCGGATGCTTGGCGCGCTCCGGCCCCAGGAGCAGCTCGCCGCTGAGCCGGGGCAGATGCGCGGTGGGCATGTTGTAGTTGCCGGTGTAATCGCCGGGGCCGTGGCACAAGGTGCAATCGGTCTTGGCGTAGCGCTCGGGGCGCCACTCCTGGAAAATTTTGGTGGCCCGGGGCAACACCTCGCGCTTCATGTGCGCCTTGCGCTGTTCGACGTTCATCTGGGGCCAGGTCAGCGACTTGCCATCCGGTCCTGCCGGTCCGACCCGCTTGGGTCCGCAGCTCCCCAGCGCCAGCGCGATCAGACTTGCCCAAAGGACCCCTTGGATCACCCTGCATCGAGCGGTAGAAGCAAACAACATGGATACCTCCTTACGTTTGGTCTCGGCCCGTGGTCATCGGTCGGCACCCTGGGCGTTTGGGGTTTGCCAAAAGGGGCGCGCCCTCTGGGCGGTCTGCTCGGGCGGCGAGAACGTGGCCATGTCGCCCAGCATCACTTCGAACCCGGTGAAATCGCTGCGCACCCAGGGGGCGTAGTTGCCGCGCACGGTCAGCACCACGCGCAGCTCCAGGTCGTCTGTGCCCTCTTCGATCACGATCAGCCCCAGGTTGTAGCCGTTGCGGCCCAGGCTGCGGTAGAAGCGCTGGGCGTGGAGCACCCCCTGGGCCAGGTCGCGCCAGTGGGCGTCGCTGGTTTGCTCCAGGCAGGTGACCCCGGGCAACACCCCCCAGATTTCGAAGAAGCCCTGGGGGGCGTAGGCGGCCAGCCACTGCCAGGCGCCGGTGGCGCCGATGCAGCGTTGGCCGAGTTTGGTTTCCATGGCCAGGTAATCGCTGAAAAGGCGCGTTCCGGATTGTTGCCGGTGTTCGACGGCCTTGGATCGCAAGAACCGTTGGTGATTGGCCGGCGTGCGATCGGCCTGCACCTGCAGATGGGGGTGCAGCAGCGATCCGCCGGCCGACGGCAGGTGGTTTTGAGTGATGGCCATAAAGACCGCCTCGGGATCGTGGGCCAGGACCCGCCCCAGATACTCCCGGCAGTTGATGAAGCCGTCGGCGTATGAATCGAGCGCGGCCGTGCCGATCTCCACGAAGTGCTGGTCGTCGAACAGGCTAACCGCGGAGTATCGGCCGTAGGGAAACAGGTTGGGAAAAAGGGTCGAACGACCCCGGCGCATGCGCCCTTCGGGGCAGAGGGCCGGGATCAGCCGGGGGGTGTGGGTGGCGATGCGTCCGGCGCAAAAAGGGCACTGCTCCCGATCCTGGGCAAAGGGCGGCGGCGCGGGCAAACCGTCGGTGCCGGGCTCGCGCTCTTCGCCCCGGCTGAAGGTGATGCGGCAGGAGCGGCCCGTGATGGGGTCGGTGCGGATCTCGATGGGCCGGTCCACCGGCGTGCCGTCGGGCAGCACGATGCGGGATTGGAAGCTTTGCCAGGCAAACGACAACATGCCGACATCCTCTCAGGCCGCGGCGCCGTACCCCGTGCGCAGCAGCGAATCGCGGCTGATCATGCCTTTGAAGCGGCCGTCGGCGTCCACCACCGGCAGCCGCTTGAGGGACTTTTGGGTCATCAGGGCAATGGCCTCTTCCACCGTGTAAGACTCTTTGATGGTGATCAGGTCGGTTTGCATCACCGCGGCCGCCTGGGTGCCGCTCAAGCGGCATTCCGGCCCGCTTTTGATCTTGGCCAGCGCCCCCCAGATCCCCGCCTGGTCCTGCTTGAAGCAGCAGAGCAGGTCGCGGTCCGAGATCAACCCCAGGAGCTTGCCCTGGCCATCCACCACGGCCACCCGTTGGATATCGTTGCTGCCGATGAAAAGGATCACCTCTTCGAGGGGGGTGTCGGGGGCCACCGTATGGATGTCCCGGCGCACGATGTCGCCCACGGTCTTGAGATGGGTCACTTCGATGTTTTGGGCCTTGAAGGCGCTCCAGTCGGGCGCCTCGCGCATCACGGTGCGAAAGATGTCCAGGCGCGACAGTATGCCGGTGAGCCGGCCGTCGGCATCCACCACCGGCAAGCGCTTGAGCTGCCGCGCCAGCATCAGTTCCACGGCTTCGGTCAGGGGTTGGTCGACACCGATGGTGATCACCGGCGTGGTCATTGCTTCGTCGGCCCGGCGGAGGGCCAACTGGGCCAACACCGCCTTGAGACGATCCTGGTCCGATTCGGCCAGCAGCCCCAGGCGCAGCGGCATCCGGCCCTTGCGCATCAAGTCTCCCTGGGTGATCACGCCAATGGGCCGGTAATGCTCATCCACCACGGGCAGGCCCGTGAAAATCGACGAAAGCAGCATGCGCGCCGCCTCGCCCAGGGAGCCGGCGGCGGTGATGCTTTGGGGGTTGGCGGTCATGGCGTCGCGCACCCGGAGTTGAGGGGGGAAAAAAGCGTTGCGCGCCCGGTGGCCCACCACCTGCAAATCGTGCAGGGCGATGATGCCGTCGCCCACCAGGGGGTCCAGGCCGGCCAGCACCCGCTCGCTTTCGGCAGCCGGCAGCACGATATAGATGCGCACCGGCAGGTTGTAGGAGAGAATCTCCATGCGCCCGGTGGCCACCTCGCCGCTTTCGTAGCAGCCGGCGATGCCCTTGGTCACGATGCAGCGCGCCGCGATTTTAAGGCTGCGGACATACTGGATCACGCTCTCGGCCACGGGTTTGCCCTCGCGGCGGGCCAGTTCGCTGGTGAAAATCTCGATGGCTTTATAGGGTAGCATAGGCGGTCCCTCACCGATGGAGGCTGCCCAGCCACATGCCAAAGAAGGTCAGGGCCAGGCCGCCGATGTTGTTGATCAGGATATTGACTACCGGTTGAAGCATCAGCCCCACCCGGCCGGCATTGACCGTTTCCAGGGCGAACGAAGAAAAGGTGGTCAGGGCGCCTAAGTAGCCGGTGATCAGAAACAGGCGCATCTCCGGGGTCAGCAGGCGCACGCGGTCGGCCAGGGCGAAGAGCAGGCCGATCAGAAAGCACCCCACCAGGTTCACCGTCAGGGTGCCCCAGGGAAAATTGGCGCCCCAGAGTCTCGCGGCCAGCAATCCCACCCCGTAACGGCTGGCCGCCCCCAGGCTGCCGCCGCACATCACCAGAAGCAATTTGGTCACCGATACCTCCAAAGCGTTCGGCCTTTGCATGCTAAAGTTGTCATCCAGCCTCTCCGGATCACAATAACCGTGCATGGCTTGCAACTCAATACCCTTCTCGATCATTGGGCTCAATCGGTGTTTTTCAAGGGTTGGGATTCGGATAGCAGCACGGCAAACGGTGCGATGGCCCGACGCACCGCTTGTGTGAACTGCACGAACCGTGGGGTCGGATAATGTCGGCCCTGGGGCGAAAGGTCGCGGAACATCGAGGCGCGCAGGCCCCGGCTGATCTCCAGTTGCACGCCCATGCCCCGGCCGCAGAGGTTGCAGATATTCTTCTGGTCGGTGCCGCTGAAAGGCAAGCCCGCACCCAGCGCTACGGGAAACCCCGCGGCGCGCAGTTCGTGGGCGATCATGCGTTTGAGCTCGTCGTCCAAGCCCCCCAACTGCACCATGGGTTCCAGGTCGGCAAATCCATGAATGGTGATGATGATCTCCGATTCGCGGACCAGGCCCAAGGCAATGGGCTCGTCAAAATGGGTGCTGGTGATGTGCAGGGAGAGATTGCCGGAGCGCTTGAGGCCTTCGAAGGCGTAAAAGGCGTGCTCCTGGCCGGCGATCGCCTCGGCGATGCGCGTCGTGCCCGGCTCGATCAGACCGCCATGGATGCTGAAAATGGCGATGCCGGAACTGCCCGCACGCCAGCGGATGCGGTAGTCGCGGTCGCGCTGCTCGCCTTGCGCCAGGTTCTCGAATGCCGGATAGCGGTCCATATCCGCCTCTTGGCCCCAGGAAACACGAAACCGCCCCTGGGCGCCGCTCTATGATCCATTCCCACCGTCTACCACCGTCGGTAGGAGTCATCAGCCCGGCCCGGGCGGTTCTCAGGGGGACTCCATCCCCGTTGAAAAAACGCTACTAAAGGGACCTGGGCAAGTCAATGCGAAAAATCCTTTGGGGCGGGCAGGGCGGCGCGGACGGCGTCGGATAGCTGGCGGGCCGTCGGTAATTTACCTTTCAGCTCGGCGGGTAATTTGGATTGAAGTCTATATTCTGCGACGCCGATGGGATTTTGCTTGGTTTTGAGAGCATATTCGACCTCTACATCGTCTTTCTGTGCGCAGAGGATGATGCCGATGGAGGGGTTGTCCTCGGGAGCGCGTTCCTTGTCGTTGAGTAGATTGAGGTAAAAGTCCATCTTACCCGCGTGCTCGGGCTCGAAAGAGCAGGCTTTCAGCTCGAAGGCCACGAGCGCCTTGAGAAAACGGTGGTAAAAAAGCAGATCGATGAAGTACTCTTTCTTTCCGAGCGTGAGCCGGTGCTGGCGCCCCACGAAGCAAAAGCCATAGCCCAGTTCGAGAATAAAATCGCGCAGCCGTTCGATCAATCGGTCTTCGAGTTCCCGCTCCAGGATTTCCCGGCGAATACCGAGAAATTCGAGATTGTAGGAGCTCTTCAACGCCTCTTCCGCCTGCTCCGCAAGGTACTCCGGCAATGCCAATGGAAAGTTGTGGCTCTTTTTTTCCGTAACCGCACGTTCATAAGCCCTTGCTTTGATCTGGTTGAGCAGGACATTGCGCGACCAGCCAAATTGAGCGGTGGCGCGGAGGTAATACAGGAGAGCCGCGGGGTCGGCGATCTTGTCGAGAATGAGCCGGTGATGGCCCCATGGAATTTCTGCCACAAGCTGTGGCAGAAACTCGATGACTTTGGGCGCGGCAATCTTGGCCGCACGCCGTGGCCGTTTATTGTGTCCGCTAAAATCTGCGACAGGCCGTCGCAGATTTTGACATCCTTCACCATGATCAATTTCTCGAACGGTTTGCGCGAGAAATTCAGGCGCTGTGTAGGTGGTATAGAGCCGGCGCATATCCCACACATTGCGCGGCGAAAAGCCCGTCATCTGAGGAAAGGCCCGCCTCAAATCCGCCGCGACCATTTCCACCACCGACTCCCCCCATCCGAGCGCCTGCTGCTTTTCGACGATTCCGCGCCCGATGTCCCAATAGAGAAGGATCAGATCGCGGTTTACGGCACGCGCCGCGGAGATGCGGGCAGAGAGCACACGCGCCTTCAGGTCCACGATGAACTGCCGGTACTCCGGCGATGCTATTAAGACACTTTGCGTCTTTTTCATTTAGTCACCAGTGAGTTTTAAATTTTGGGCTTGTTCTGCTGTTGCGTTTTGCTTAAGGATGCGAAGCAATTATAAAGGTGCCGACATGGGATGGCAAGGCGGAATGCAGGCTTATAGAGTGACTTTATTTGACTTTCGGGATTCGAGGTCTAAAATGGGCGCAACTGCTCTTAATTGTGATATTCGAAAGGAACCAAACGCATGTCTTCCACCACCCCTATTCAGACCGATCGAGCCCCCGCGGCCATCGGCCCTTATTCCCAGGGCCGGGCCGGCGCGGGGATGGTGTTCGTCAGCGGCCAGTTGGGTCTCGATGCGGCCAGCGGCGAATTCAAAGGGCCGGACCTGGAGGCCCAGACCCACCAGGCCCTGGCCAACCTCCAGGCCGTGCTGCGCGCCGGCGGCTGCCAACTCACCGACGTGGCGGCCGTGGATGTCTTCCTGACCGACATGGACGACTTCGTGGCCTTCAACCGCATCTACCAGCAGTTCTTCGGCGAACACAAGCCGGCCCGGGCCGTGGTGGCGGTAAAGGCGTTGCCCAAGGGCGGACGGGTGGAGATCAAATGCCTTGCCATCCAGAAGTAGAAAGCGCAGGCATATTTTCTTTTACATGGAAATCGAGCCTTCGCGGAAATCGGTCTTGCCGATCAGCAGATTGATCAGCACCGGACGGCCTTCCCGGGCCGCGGCCCGGGCGGCCTGGAGGGTGAGCGCAATTTCTTCCGCGCGACGGATCACAAAACCTTCGGCGCCATAGCCCCGGGCCACGCGATGATAGTCGCTGACCCGCAGGGCGGTGCCCACGTCGTCATTGAAAAGCTTGATCTGGTCCCGGGCGATCTGGGCCCAGGCGCCGTCGTTGCCCACCACGGCGATCACCGGCAGGCCATGGCGCACGAAGGTGTCGAACTCTTGCAGGCTGTAGCCCGCGGCGCCGTCGCCGTAGAGCAGCCACACTTCTTCTCCTTGGCGGCACAACTGCGCGCCCAGGGCAAAACCGGCGCCCACGCCGAGGGTGCCGAAGGCGCCGGGGTCGAGCCAGCGCAACGGCCCGCGCGGCCGCAGCACATAGGCGGCCGTGGCCACGAAATCGCCGCCGTCGGCCACCAGCGTGCTGTTATCTTCCAGAAAATCTTCCAACTGCTTTAAAAAAACGATGGGATTGACCCCCTGGCAGGGGGCGGTGGCCATGGCAGTCATCTCTGCTTCGCGCCGGTCATCCGCTGCGCGCAGCGCCTCGATCCAGGCCGGGCGGTCGTGTTGCGGCGAAAGCGCCGCGGCCAGGGCACACAGGGCCTCGCAGGGGTCGCCATGCAGGGCCAGCTTGGGTTTGCGATTGAGGGTCAGGTCTTTGCGGTCGCGGTTGACGGCGATGAGCGTGGCCTTGGCATTGATGGCCCGGCCGTAGTTGAGCCGGAAGTCGCACGGCATGCCGGCCAGCAGGACCACATCGGCGTTGCCCAGGGCCTCCTTGCGCCGATGACGCATCTGCAGCGCATGGGCGCGGCCCATGAGCCCGCGCGCCATGCCGGCCAGAAAGACCGGCGCGCCGATGCCTTCCACCGCCGCCGCCAGGGCCTGGGCCTTGGCCGGTTGGAGCAGGGCCTGACTGCCCACCACCAGCACCGGACGCTCGGCCTTGGCCAGGAGGCGCGCAGCCTTGGCGATCCGATTGGGATTAATGGATGGCAGGCGGACCTCCATCGGCATGGGTGCCATGGCATCGAAGTCGCACGTGAACATGCGGTCCACGTGCCGTTTCAGATAGAAGCGGAACATTTTGCTTTTAAGGCCCCCCTCGCTGCTCTTGGCCATGCCGCTGTCCGGATCGTACCATTGGCGCACCAGCGCCTCGCTGTAGAGCAGGTCGATGGGGCACTCCACGAAGACCGGCCCGGGAACATCCGATTGGGCCACTTGCAGGGCGTGCTCCAGCACCGGCACGATGTCGCAGTTCCGGTTGATGGTCACGGCGATCTTGGCGATGGATTTGACCAGGGCGATCTGGTCGATGTCCTGGAGCGAGCCACGCCCCTTGATCACCGTGGCCGCCGCGCCGCCGATGAGCACCAGCGGCGATTGGGCCATCTGGGCGTTTTTGAGGGCCGTGAGGCTATTGGTGACCCCCGGCCCGGCCGTGACCGCCGCCACGCCCGGCCGGCCGGTAATGCGCGCCACGGCATCGGCGGCAAAGACCGCGTCGGCCTCGTGGCGCACATCGATGACGCCAATGCCGGCCCGCTTGCAGCCTACCAGAATGGGAGAGATGTGACCCCCGCACAAGGTAAACAAATGGGCTACGCCCTGATTTTTCAATACGCTGGCGATGATGTCGCCGCCGCTGATCTCCATGTAAGCTCCAGTCCGGCCAAGCCGATGATGTTGCGGTTGCTTTCGATTGGATTTCAGGGAATCTCTAAGACATGACAATGGCCTTGTCCAGCCCGCCGGCTCCATATAGCCGGTCTTCGACTCCATGATTTGCACCCATCAAAATGTGACACATTGACATCCCTATTGGATTTTTGACATATTTCGTTACAGGTGACATCGTCCGATAAGGGTTTAACGCCGATGACGGCTTCGGCCGCCGATGGCCAAGGAAAGTACCGCCATGCGCCGAAGTCGCTCCGGCAACGAAAAATCGGTCCCCGGCCGATCCGATTACCCTCCCCAGGCGCCTTCCGCGCCCGCCCCATCCCATCCCAGCGATGGCGTGGCCGCCTTTCGTCACCTCATGGAGCATTCCGGCGACGGCTATTTCGAAGTGGATCTCAAGGGCAGCTTTACCTTCGCAAATGCCGCGGCCTGTCGATTCACCGGCTGGCCCCTCGAAGAATTGATCGGCTTGAACTATCGGGCGATCATGTCGCCGGCGCAAGCCGAGCGCAATTTCCAGCTTTACAACGAGGTATATCGCACGGGCTGCCCCTCGCCCCTGATCGAGTATGAACTGATCCGCAAGGACGGCTCGTTGGCCATCAACGAGACCACCGCGGCGCTCATGCGCGATGCCCAGGGCGTGCCCGTCGGTTTTTTCGGTATGGTTCGCGATCTGACCGAAAAGCGAAGGGTGGAAAGAATCCTGGCGGAAAGCGAAGAGAAGCATCGTTATATCCTTGGCCACATCGAAGAGGGCTATTACGAAACGGACCTGTCCGGCAATTTCACCGACTTCAACGCCGCCGCCTGCAATAACCTGGGGCGTGACAGCCGCGAGATGCGGGGATTGAATTACCGCGCATACATGTCGCCGGAGACCGCTCAAGAGGTCTATGCGGTCTTCCACCAAGTCTACCAGACCGGTCATCCCGCAAAGATCGAATGTGAAGTGTTTCAAAAGGACGGCGCCAAGCGCATCCATGAAATGTCGGTCTCCCTGTTGAAGAATGCCGCGGGCGAACCTGTGGGCTTTTTTGGTATAACCAGGGATCGTACCGAACCGTTGCGCATGGAGCAGGCCCTGCGGGAGAGCGAAGAGAGTTACCGCCAGGTGCTGGAATTGGCCCCGGACGCCATCGCCATCAACGATGCCCGCACGGAACGATACGTTCAGGTCAACGCCGCCTTCTGCCAGCACGTCGGCTATACGCCCGAAGAGGTCATTGGCCGCACCTCCCTGGAATTGAATATTTATGCCGACCCCGAGGATTACGAACGCATCAAGGCGATCATCGTCAGGGATCGCAAATTGGACGGGCTGGAGCTTTCCTATAAGGACAAGGCCGGCCATCGGTTCGAAGATTTGGTATCGGCCCGCATGATCCGCTTCAAAGGCAGATCCTGCGTTCTTTTCATGGGCACGGTAATCACCCCGCTCAAGCAGGCTCACGCGGCACTGCGTGAAAGTGAAAAACGCTACCGGGAAATCCTCGAAGCGGCCCCTGACAGCATCTCTTTGACGACGCTTCCCGAAGGCCGATACATTGCGGCCAACAGCGCATTTTACCAGCATACCGGCTATACTGCCGAGGAAACCATCGGCAGCACCTCTTTAGATCTGCGCATCTATGCCGATCCCAGCGATCGTGACCGCTTCTTGGAGGTATTGCAGGCCAAAGGGCGGGTGGAGGGCATGGAAATTCCGGTGCGCCATAAAGATGGCCATGTTTCTGAATACCTGTGGTCCGCGCGGATCATCGAGCAGGATGGCCGGAAATGCCTGCTGGTGGTTACCAAGCCAATCGACGAACTCAAGGCCGCCCTGCGAGCCCTCGCGGACAGCGAGGAGAGCTACCGGCGCATCATGGAGCTGGCCCCCGATATGATTGTGATCACCCGGGTGGCTGACGGTCGCATTATGGCCGTCAACGAAACCTTCTGCGCGCGCACCGGTTACAGCCGCGAAGAAGCTGTGGGCCATACGCCGGTGGAGCTGGGGCTCTACACCGATCCCGAGAACCGGCGCAAATGGCTGGAAATGCTGCGGCGGGACGGCAAGGTACAGGGTCTAGAGCTTCAATTTCTCACCCGCGAGGGTAGTGTGCAGGACGACCTTTTCTCGGCCCAGTATATTCGTTTCAAGGGAGAAGAGTGCATCCTGGCGGTCATCACCAGCATCACGCATCTCAAACAGATCCAGCGCTCGCTCCAGGAGCGCGAAGAGAACCAGCGGACCATCCTGGATACGGCGCCCTACGCCATCACCATCATGCGCCAATCCGATCTGCGCTACCTGCGGGTGAACAAGCGCTTTTGCCACCATACCGGGTATACCCGCGACGAAGTGCTTGGACATTCCCCGGAGGATATGAGCCTCCTGGCGGACCCGGCGGACCGGGGCCGCATGCAGGCGGCCCTGAGGCGCGACGGCCGCTTCGACAGCATGGAGATCCGGTTCCTGAAGAAAGACGGAACGATTTTGGAAACGCTGGTTTCCGGCCGTCTTATAAAGTTCGAAGGACAACCCTGCCTGCTCTTTATGAGTGCGGATATCAGCGCCCTGAAGGCGACCCAGCAGGAGTTGGAACGCTATCATAAAAGCCTTGAACAGATGGTCGCGGAGCGTACCCGGGAGTTGGAGGCGGCCCAGGCGGAATTGGTCAAACGCGAGCGGCTGGCGGTGCTGGGCCAACTCACGGCCACGGTGAGCCACGAGTTGCGCAACCCGCTGGGTGTCATCCGCTCCTCCAACTTCTACTTGCAGCGCAAGACCAAGGAGCAAGACGAAAAGACGCTCAAACACTTCCGGCGCATCGAAGAGCAGGTGGCCCTGTGCGACACCATCGTGGCCGATCTGCTGGAATACACCCGCAGCCGCAGGCCGAACATGGTGCGCCAGGCCCTGGGGAACTGGTTGCCCCAGGTGGTCGAGCAGATGCAGGAGTCGGAGGGGCTCCAAATCGGATTGCGGATCTCCGCGGATCTGCCGCCCTGGCCCCATGACCAGGAGAAGCTGCGCCGGGTGATCGTCAACGTCCTGGAAAATGCGATCCAGGCGGTCCGGGACCAGCAGAAGGGGCTCAAGGACGATTGCGGCTATCGTCCTACCGTTTGCCTGGAGGCCGAACGGCAGAGCGATGCGGTCGTCCTGACGATCGTCGATAACGGTGCCGGCATGGATGCCCAAGTCTGCCGGCGCGCCTTCGAGCCGCTCTTTACCACCCGGGCGCGCGGCACGGGCATCGGCCTGGCCAACGTGAAAAAGATCGTCGAGGAGCACGGCGGCCATATCGAACTTGCGAGTTGTCCGGGGCAGGGTACCCGCATGCGGATCGTTCTGCCGCTGGACCCCGATAATTCCCTTGCCCGGTTGGCGGGGGACGTGGATAATGGGCGGCATGCCAATGGCGTGCTTTGATTTGAACCGGAATGGAATCTGAATTGAAGGAGAAAGCGGTGACGACAGCGGCAAAACCCTGGTTGTGCTTTTATGGCGATGTGCCCCAATCCATCGATTATCCCCGCACCACCCTTTACGAGGCCGTGGCCGAGACGGCCGGCAGGTATCCCGACGATCCGGCCTACGACTTCATGGGCTTTACCTCCACCTACCGCCGCTTTTTAGACGAGATCGACCGCTGCGCCAATGCCCTGGCCGGCCTGGGCCTGGCCAAGGGCGACCGCGTGACCATCGCCATGCCCACCACGCCCCAGGGCATCATCTGTTTCTACGCGGTCAACAAACTGGGCGCCGTGGCCAGCATGATCCACCCGCTCTCCACGGCCTCGGAAATCGAGTTCTATCTCAAGCTGAGCCAAAGCAAGCTGGCCCTGACCCTCAACGCCTTCTACGGCAAGTTCAACGAGGTCATGGGCCGCACCGGCCTGCAACGCCTGATCCTGGCCGAGATTCCCGACTACCTGCCGTGGGTCAAGGGCATCGCCTTTCAGCTGCTCAAGGGCCGCAAGATCCCCAAGGTGCCGCCCGACGCGCGCGTGGTCTGGTGGCGCGACCTGATGAAGATGGCCGCGCCCCAGGCCTCCCGGGCGGCCATGGAGACCCATGAGCTGGCCGTGATCCTCTACAGCGGCGGCACGACTGGCAAGCCCAAGGGCATCATGCTCTCCAACGCCAACTTCATCGCCGAAGGCATGCAGTGCGCCCACTGGGTGGGCATGCACAAGGACAGTTCGATCCTGGCCATCCTGCCCATCTTCCACGGCTTCGGCCTGGGGGTGTGCGTCAACGCGGCTTTTATGGGCGGCGGCAAGACCATCCTGGTGCCTACCTTTACACCCGATGAAGTGGCCAAGCTGATCAAACGCAAGCGGCCTTCGTTCGTGGTGGGGGTGCCCACCCTGTTCGACGCCCTGAGCCGGCACGAAGGGTTTCAACGTACCGACCTGAGCTGCCTCAAGGCCGCTTTCTGCGGGGCCGACACGCTGCCCCGGGTGGTCAAGGAGCGTTTCGAGGCGCTGGTCCAGCGCCAGGGGGGCAGCGTGAAGCTGCTGGAGGGCTACGGACTGACCGAAGCGGTCACCGGCATCATGGCCACGCCGCTCAACGAATACCGCGAAGGCAGCATCGGCGTGCCTTTCCCCGACATGCTGGCCAAGATCGTGCGTCTGGGCACCCTGGAAGAGGCTGACGTGGGCGAAGAGGGCGAGATCTGCATCAGCGGCCCGGCGGTCATGCTGGGCTACCTGGGACAGCCCGAAGAGACCGCCAAGACCCTGCGCGCCCACGCCGACGGCCGCACCTGGCTGCACACCGGCGACATCGGAACGATGGACGCCGACGGCTTTTTCTACTTCAAGCTGCGCCACAAGCGCATGATCAAATCCTCGGGCATGAATGTCTATCCGGCCCAGGTGGAAGAACAACTCTACCGCCATCCGGAGGTCTCCGAGGCCTGCGTCGTCGGCGTGCCCGACGAGGCCCAGGTCGAGCGGGTCAAGGCCTTCGTGGTGCTCAAGGACAAAAGCAAAGCAGGTCCGGCGATGGAGAAGCAATTGATCGCCCATTGCCAGAAGGATCTGATCAAGTGGAGCTGCCCCCGGGAGATCGAGTTCCGGGAGGCCCTGCCGCTGACCCTGGTGGGCAAGGTAGCGTATAAGGTGTTGCAGGATGAAGAGATCGCGAAGCTGAAAAGATAGATGAAAGTTGGAAGTGGAGAGTTGTGGTATTCTGCCTATCGATAAGGAGTGCGTTGCATGGATTACTTTCAGCGGTTTCGGGAGATCGGCGCCCAGCCCGATACGTATGCCGAAAATTGGAAGAAGAAAAACGGCGCCAAAGTCGTCGGGAACCTGTGTTCGTACACGCCCATTGAATTGATCGCCGCGGCCGGAGCCCTGCCTTACCGCATCCTGAGCAGCGGCGCGCAGATCTCCCGGGCCGACGGATACTTGCAATCTTACTGCTGCGGCCTGGCCCGCGGCGTTCTGGAAGATGCCCTGGCCGGCCGTTTGGCCTTTCTGGACGGGGCGGTGTTTCCCCACACCTGCGATACCATCCAGCGCCTATCGGATATCTGGCGCATGAATGTCGGTGGCTTTCATGCCGACATCATCCTGCCGGTCAAGCTGGACACCGAGAGCGCCGCCGAATACATGCTGGCTGTGCTGCGCAAGTTCAAGGCCGATCTGGAAGCCGGGTTGGGGGTGACCATTACCGACGCCGCGTTGCGCGACGCCATCCAGATCTGCAACCGCGGCCGCCGGGGTCTGGAACGGCTCTATGCCCTGCGCCGAAGCCATCCCGCGGCCATCGCCGGCAGCGATCTGCATGCCGTCTTGCGGGCCGCCCTGGTGATGGAGCGCGGCGAGCTGGCCGAGGCCCTGGAACAGTTGGCCGACCACTTGGAGGCTCGGGTGGAGGCCCAGGCGCCGCCCGTTTCCAAAGCCAAACGCCTGGTCTTGAGCGGCGGCTTGTGCAGCATGCCCGACATCTACCCGGTGGTGGAAGCCTCGGGCGCCCGGGTGGTGTGGGACGATTTCTGCACCGGCGGCCGCTATTTCGAGGGGCTGGTGGACGAAAGCGGCGATCCCCTGGCGGCCATCGCCCAACGCTACCGGCAGCGGGTGGTGTGCCCGGCCAAACACGCCGGCATCCACAACCGCGGCCAGTATCTGCTGGACAAGGTCAAGGCCTACCAGGCCGACGGGGTGATCTTTCTGCTGCTCAAATTCTGCGACCCGCACGGCTTCGACTACCCGTACATGAAGGCCATGCTGGATATGGAAAATATCCCGAGCATGCTCTTCGAGATCGAGGACCAGATCTCTTCCGAAGGCCAGCTGCGCACGCGCTGCGAGGCCTTCCTGGAAATGCTGTAGGGGCGGGTTTCGAACCCGCCCCCACCCGAACCCCTGTGATATCTTCGTTCCCACGCCCCGGCGCCGGAACGGTTTAAGGAGAATGCATGGCACCGCCCGAAAAAATCGTCGATCCCGACAAGGAACGCCGCAAGATCAAGTCCGACAAGCGCATGCGCGAGATCATGGCGGCCTATTATATCGAAGCCAAGACCCCTAAAGAGCAGCGCGGCAAGAAGATCGCCTGGATCACCAGCGGCGGCCCGGTGGAGCCGCTGCACGTCATGGATGTGATCCCCATCTACCCGGAGAACTACGGCGCCATGATCGGCGCCAGCAAGATGGGCGTCGATCTGTGCGAAAAAGCCGAAGAGCTGGGCTATGCCCGGGACCTGTGCTCTTACGCCCGGGCCGACATCGCCAGCGCCACGGTCAATGGCGGCCCCATCGGCGGGCTGCCCGAACCCGACATGCTCGTCTGCTGCAACAACATCTGCGGCACGGTGCTCAAGTGGTACGAGGTCCAGGCGCGTTACTACAACGTGCCGCTTTTCATCCTCGACACCCCCATCACCCACACCACCTTCGACGACGCCATGCGGCGCTACGTCACCCGCCAGTCCGAAGAGTACATCCACTTCCTGGAAAGGGTATGCGGCCGGCCGTTCGACTACGACCGCATGGCCCAGGTGGGGGCGCTCTCCATCCGCGCCCAGGAGCTGTGGCAGGCGATCCTGGACACCACCATCAATCGGCCCTCGCCCATGACCTGCTTCGACGCCTTCTTCCACCTGGCCATGATCGTCACCTTGCGCGGCACCCAGACCTGCGTGGACTACTACGAGTCGCTGCTGGCCGAAATGAAAGATCGCGTGGCCCAGGGCATCGGCATGCTGCCCGTGGAGAAGTACCGCCTGGTGTGGGACAACCTGCCCATCTGGTACCGGTTGCGCTGGCTCTCCAACAAATTCATGGAGCGTTCGGCCTGCCTGGTGGCCGACACCTACACTTCGGGTTGGGTCAGTTGGATGCCCCCGGAGAACACCACCGATTTCCTGGGCTTCATGGGCGAGAGCTATTCGCGCATCTTCCTCAACAGCGGCACGGACCTGATGGCCGAGAACATCATCAAGATGGTCAAGAAGTACGACGCCGACGGCGTGGTCTTTCACTCCAATCGCAGTTGCAAGCCATACTCCTTCGGCCAGTACGACATCCAGAAGATCGTGCGCAAGAAACTGGGCATCCCCACCCTGATGATCGAGGCCGACATGGTGGACGAACGCAGCTTCTCGGAAAGCCAGATCGAGACGCGCATCGACGCGTTCATCGAGATGTTGAAGAAATAATAGTGGAAAGTTGAGGATATGATTACTGCCGGTATCGATGTGGGTTCCATTTCCGCCAAGGCGGTCCTGTTCGAGAATAACAACGTCATGGCATCGCAAGTGATCCTGACCGGCTACAACTCCCAGAACGCCGGCCGGCAGGTGTTCGATCGGGTCCTGAAGCAGGCCGGCCTGGAGGCCGGGCAGGTGGCCAAGATCGTGGCCACGGGCTACGGCCGCAACAGCATCGCCTTTGCCCACAAGGCGGTCACCGAAATCACCTGCCATGCGGCCGGGGCCTTTTTTCTCGACCGCCGCACCCGCACGATCATCGACATCGGCGGCCAGGACAGCAAGGCCATCGCCTTGGACGACAGTGGCAAGGTCAAGGATTTCGCCATGAACGACAAGTGCGCGGCCGGCACCGGACGCTTCCTGGAGGTCATGGCCCGGGCCCTGGAGGTGGATCTGGACGCCTTCGGCGCCATGTCCCTGACCGCCGACCACGCGGCGGCGATCAGCAGCCTGTGCACCGTTTTCGCCGAGTCGGAGGTGATCTCGCTCATCGCCCGCGGCGAGCAGCGCGCCAACATCATCGCCGGCATTCATGCCTCCGTTGCCTCGCGCGTCGTCTCCATGGCCAAGCGTGTCGGCGTGCGGGCTCCCATCATGATGACCGGCGGCGTTTCCAAGAATATCGGCGTGGTCAAGGCCCTGGAAGAGAAGCTGAGCGCCAACCTGATGGTCTCCGACCGGGCCCAGGTAACCGGGGCGCTGGGGGCGGCGATCATTGCGGCCGGCTTATAGGCGTTCGCTCTTATGTCCTACTTCAAAACCATCGACGGGTGCAGTCTTTACTACGAACTGATCGGCGAGGGCGCCGGCAAGCCGGTCATCGCCTTCGTCAACGGCACCTTGCAGACCACGGTCTACTGGAAGATTGCCGCCAAGGCCCTGGCCGGGCCGTTCCGGCTGCTGGTGTACGATGCCCGGGGGCAGGGGGAGAGCGATCTGGGCGAAACGCCCCTTTCGCTGGCCTTGCATGCGGCGGACTTGAAGGGGTTGCTCAACGAACTGGGCATCCACCAGAGCGCCGTGGTGGGGATCAGCCATGGCGCGCGGGTGGCCCTGGCCCTGGCGGATCGAAACCCGGACCTGATCACGCGCCTGGTGCTGGGCAGCATCTCCACCCGGGCCACCTTCCGGGCCAAGATGATCGTTCGTTCCTGGCATGAAATCTTGCAGCGCCACAGCCTGGATGCCATGGTCTGGGCCGCCCTGCCGCATGTCTTCGGCCGGGCCTACCTCAAAACCAACGAGCGGCAGTTGGAGCGCATCGTCAAGACCATCGTGCGGCGCAACAAGACCGAAGGCCTGCGCGCCCATATGGAAGCCCTGCAGCACTATCCGCCCCTGGGCGCCACCCTGAAGGCCCTGCCTTTCCTGGTGCTGGTGGTGACCGGCGAAGACGATCCCCTGGTGACCCGCGAAGGGGGCGAGGAGATCGCCCGGATCTGCGGCGGGCGCCACGTGGAGCTCAAGGGCATCGGCCATTCGCTTTCGGCCGAAGCGCCGCGGCAGTTCATCGATATTATCGGTGACTTCCTGTCCGGCGCCTGACTTTCCCTGTTGCCTTATTACCCGGTTGTCCTCCGGGGACCCTGGAAAACTGTGTAAAATATACCCACTCGACTTGTGCGATTTGCCCGCCTCGCCCTTGCTGAATCCATTCGGGGGTTGCACATACCTGAAAAAATCTCAGTTTTCCAATTGGATGCGGCTGTTTCGCCGGATCGCAGCGCCCTTGGCATGCGCCTTGCGATGATTGACTGCCAAACACCATGGGTTATTTTCTAAAAATCACAACCAAGAAAAGGAGATCAAGTAATGCAAACCAAACGATTCAAGGCATTGATTCTCGGTGCTGTCTTTCTGCTGGTAACCGGTGGGGCCCTGGCCTTTGCCCACGGACCGGGCGGCGGCTATGGCGGCGGTCACGGTGGATACGGCATGCGCGATGGCGAATGTCCCGGTATGATGGGCTATGGCAGCCAAGGCATGGGGCCGGGCATGATGGGCTACGGCCGCAACTCCGGCGATCTGGAACTGAGCAAGGAACAGCAGGACAAGCTGGATGAGGCCCGTGAGAAGTTCTGGTCCGAAAACCGCAAACTGCGCCGCGATATCGAGGACAAACGCGACGAGCTTTACGACGAACTGCGCAAAGAAAACGCAGACGCGGCCAAAGTCACGGCGCTCCAGAAAGAGTTGTCCAAGCTGGAGAGCGACTTCGATCAGAAGGCCATCCAGCACAAGCTGGAAGTTCGCAAGATTGCCCCGGAGGTTTTCAAGGGCCGTGGGTATGGTCGCATGCATGGCGGTGGGCGTAACTGGTAATCCAGGACCAGCTGCAGGTAAACCGATCGCCGGAGGTGAACTGCGCCTCCGGCGATTGTGTTTGAACGAACGTCGATTCCAAAGGCCATTCTTATTATCCGGATCTGCGCTGCCCGGGGGCTTGTCAGAAGGGTTTCTTGGATTATTGTGCGGCTATCGGCCCTAATGGAGGTTTCTTATGCGATCGAGAGGCGGTCAGTCTGGTTATGTGGACCCGGTTTGCGGCATGCGTGTGGATCCGGCAATGGCGGCGATCCAGATCCGTTTCAAGGATGTGGAAATCCACTTTTGCTCCCAGGCGTGCAAGGACCGGTTTGAATCCGCACCGCATCATTATAAACTTACCGAGCAGAAGGGGTTCTGGCGGCGCTACCTGGATCGGCTCAACAAGGTGACCGGCGGCAAACCCCCTTCTTGTTGCCACTAATTCATACGGGCGATTCACCACTCACGGGAAAGGTCGAGCATGGCAGAACAATCGGTATCCCTTCCGCTCACCGGGATGAGCTGCGCCAACTGCGCCGCCAACATCGAACGCAGTCTGTCCAAACTCGCAGGCGTGCGCCAGGCCCAGGTGAATTTCGCCGCCGAGCAGGCCACCGTGGCCTTCGATCCGGCCCGGCACACGGTGGCCGAGCTGGTGGCCCAGGTGGAGAAGGGGGGCTACGGTGTCCCGCTGGCCCGCGTGGAGCTGCCCATCACTGGCATGACCTGTGCCAACTGCGCGGCCAATGTCTCCCGGACGCTCAATAAAAAGGTAGCCGGTGTGGTTTCGGCCGAGGTCAACTTCGCCACCGAGCGTGCCTCCATCGCCTATCTGCCCAACGCACTCAGCATCGAAGAGATCGTGGCGGCCGTGGAAAAAGCCGGTTACGGCGCCATCGCCCCCAGCGAGGGCGAAAGCGGCGAAGACGCCGAACAGGCCGCCCGCAACGCGGAAATCCGCGACCAGACCCGCAAGTTCCTGGTAGGCGTCGTCTTCGCCCTGCCGCTGTTCGTGCTGAGCATGTCCCGGGACTTCGGCCTCCTCGGGGCCTGGAGCCACGGCGCCTGGGTCAACTGGCTCTTTTTTCTGCTGGCCACGCCGGTGCAATTCTACACCGGCTGGGATTACTACGTGGGCGGGTACAAGAGCCTGCGCAACCGCGGCGCCAACATGGATGTGCTCGTGGCCCTGGGATCGTCGGTGGCCTATTTCTATTCGATAGCCGTGCTACTGGCGCCGGTGCTCGGCCAGCATGTCTATTTTGAGACCAGCGCCGTAATCATCACCCTGATCAAGCTGGGCAAGATGCTCGAGTCGCGCACCAAGGGCAAGACCGGCGGCGCCATCCGCAAATTGATGGGCCTTACGCCCAAGACGGCGACCATCATCGAAGCAGGTGTGGAGCGCGAGGTGCCCTTGACCCAGGTGCGGCGCGAGGCCGTCGTGGTGGTCCGGCCCGGCGAACGCATCGCCGTGGACGGGGTGGTGCTCGAAGGCGCCTCGGCCGTGGACGAATCCATGCTCAGCGGCGAGCCGATTCCGGTGGACAAGCAGCCGGGCGACACCGTGGCGGCCGGCACGATCAACGGCCAGGGGCGGCTCAAGTTCCGGGCCACGCGGGTCGGTCGCGAAACCGCCCTGGCCCAGATCATCCGCCTGGTGCAGGCTGCCCAGGGCAGCAAGGCGCCCATCCAGGCCCTGGCCGACCGGGTGGCGGCGGTGTTCGTGCCGGCGGTCATGGCCATCGCCGTCATTACCTTCGTCGTTTGGTGGGCCGTCAGCGGGGATGCCATAGAGGCCATGATCCGACTGGTGGCCGTGCTGGTGATCGCCTGTCCGTGTGCCTTGGGACTGGCGACCCCCACGGCCATCATGGCCGGCACGGGCAAAGGGGCGGAACATGGGATATTGTTTAAAAAGGCCGACGCCCTGGAGGGCGCCACCCGCCTGGACGCCGTCGTGCTCGATAAAACCGGCACCATCACGGCCGGCAAGCCGACGGTGGTGGATGTTCTGGGCATGGGGCCATTATCTTCCAATACCGACGAAGTGCTGCGCTGGGCCGCTTCGGCCGAACTGGGCTCCGAGCACCCCCTGGGCAAAGCCATTGTCAAAGCGGCCCGGGAAAAAAGCCTGAACCTCATCGATCCCACCGAATTCGCGGCCCAGGGCGGCTGGGGCGTGACCGCCGCGGTGGACGGCCGACCCGTGGCTGTGGGCAAACCCCAATGGTTCGCCGAAGCCCTGGCCGCCGACGCCAAACTGGCAGGCGCTGTCGAACGGCGCCAGGCCCAGGGGCACACCGTGATGGTGTTGGCCCTGGACCAGCAACCCGCCGGCCTGATCGCCGTGGCCGATACCCTCAAGCCCGAATCGCGCGATGCCGTGACCGCCCTGCGGCGCCAGCATCTCAAGGTGGTCATGCTCACCGGCGACAATCTGCAGACCGCCAAGGCCATTGCCGCCCAGGTGGGCATCGATGAAGTCTTCGCCGAAGTACGGCCCGAAGAGAAGGCGGCCAAGGTCCAAATGCTTCAGTCCCAGGGATTCAAGGTGGGCATGGTGGGCGACGGCATCAACGACGCGCCGGCCCTGGCCCAGGCCGACGTGGGCATGGCCATCGGCGGCGGCACCGACGTGGCCATCGAAACCGCCGACGTGATCCTGGCCGGCGGCCGCCTCACCGCCATTCCCCGGGCCATCGCCGTCAGCCGCAAAACCATGGCCACCATCCGCCAGAATCTCTTCCTGGCCTTCGTCTACAACGTGATCCTGATCCCCGTGGCCGCCGGCGCCCTGGCGCCCATCGAAGCCGCCCCCATGTTCCTGCGCCACCTGCACCCCATCCTGGCCGCCCTGGCCATGGCCCTGAGCAGTATTTCGGTGGTCTCCAACAGCCTGCGGCTGTACCGGGCCAAGATCGCATAGCCGAGTGGTGAAAGCCCCGCCACCACAGTGAATCAGATTACAAATGCCGGTCAACAGCCTGAACCTCTTCCGCTCTGGGATTTGAAAAGACCCAGTTGGTTTCATTGCGGCCTGCTCCTCAATCGGGGCCCCCGCGGGGCACGGATATACCTTTATAACGATTGACAAAACATCAGATCCTGGGGTTATATCGATTTAATCGCGACCGGTCCTGCTGCGATGACCAAGAGGCGGGGGCTTTTTGGCGCGCCCAACTCCCGTTGACCCTCCACCCCCATGAAAGGTCGGCCCATGCCGCGGGCTCGCAAGACATTGCTGTTCAGTCTGGCCGCGGGTTTGCTGGGGGTGCTGGCGGCGCTGCTGCCGCAGGTGGCGGCCCTGGAGGAGGATTGGGGCCTGCATCTGCTCTTTCGGTTGCGCGGCGCGCGGCCGGCGCCGGCCGAGGTGGTGGTGGTGGCCCTGGACCGGCAATCGTCCAAGGCGCTCGAACTGCCCATGGAGCCGCGCTTGTGGCCGCGCAGTGTGCATGCCCGCTTGATCGAGCGCCTCACGGCGGCCGGCGCGGCGGTCATCGTCTTCGATCTGATCTTCAACGAACCCCAATCTCCGCAAACCGACCGGGACCTGGCGCAAGTCTTGGCCCAGGCCGGCAACGTCATTTTGACCCAATCGCTGGTGGACGAAACGGTGGCGGTGCTCGATGCCCAGGGCCGCCCGGCGGTCCGGGTGGAGATCGAAAAGACCGTGCCGCCCCTGGCGTTGTTGGCTGACGCGGCCCTGGCCCAGGCCCCCTTTCCGCTGCCCAAGGTGCCCATCAAGCTGAGCCGCTACTGGAGCTTCAAGCCCGGCGGCGGCGATGCGCCCACCATGCCGGTGGCCGCTTTTATGGCTTTTGCGCACGCCGGCGCCCGGATCCTGGATGCGCGTCTGTCCGCCCTGATGCCCGAGGCACCGATGTTCCCTGGGGCCCAGGATGATCTGGTGGCGGCCGTCGAGCAGCGGCGCACCCTGTTCCGGAATCGGCCCGAACTCGGCCATCGCCTGCTGGCCGACTTGGCCCGGGACCCGACCCAACCCCTGGCCGGGCCTTCGGGCTTGAGGCTGCGTTCCATGATCCGCCTTTATCGCGAAGCGGCTTTGCGCTACCTGAACTTCTATGGGCCGGCCGCAACGATCCGCACCCTGGCTTATTCCCAATTGATGCAGGCCACCCCCGGCGAACTGGCGGCCCTGGATCTGGCCGGCAAGGCGATCTTCATCGGTCAGACCGAAAGCTACTGGCCCAAGGCCAAGGATGGCTTCCACACCGTCTATGCCCGGCCGGCGGCCGTGGACATCAGCGGGGTGGAGATCGCTGCCACCGCTTTCGCCAATTTGCTCGACGACAATGCGGTCAGGCCTTTAAGCCTGCCGCTGCACCTGGCCCTGGTTTTTGTGTGGGGCGCCGGGCTGACCGCCGCCTGCCGCCATCTGCCGGCCGCCGCGGCGACGGCCGTCGTATTGGGCGCCTCCGGCCTCTATCTGCTGGGGGCCGGCTGGCAATTCGCCGGCGCCCATCGTTGGCTGCCCCTGGTGCTGCCGCTTTGCATGCTGGGGCCGGTGATTTACCTGGGGGCTCTGATCCACGACCTGCGCCGCGTAAGCCGCGAGCGCCGCACGATCCGCCAGGCCTTCGGCTACTTTCTGCCCAACCCGGTGGTCGACCAGTTGTCCCGCAACCTCCAGGCCATCCAGACCGAACAGCGCGTGGTGCACAGCATCTGCCTGTACACCGACGCCGCCCGCTACACCCACCTGTCGGAAGCCATGGACCCCCGGCGTCTCACCACCTTGATGAACGAATACTACGCGGCGGTCTTCAAACCCATTCGGGAAAACGGCGGGCTGATTCTGCAAGTGGTGGGCGATTCGGTGCTCGCGCTCTGGACCGCCGCCCGACCCGATGCCCAGTTGCATGCCCGGGCCTGCACCGCGGCCTTGGGTGTGGCCGAAGCGGTGGCGCATTTTAATGTGCGCGCCAACGGGCACCGTCTGCCCACGCGCATCGGCCTGCACGCCGGCGAGGTGGTGCTGGGCCACATCGGCGCCGGCGACCATTTCGAATACCGGCCGGTGGGCGACATCGTCAACACCGCCGCGCGCCTGGAGGGGCTCAATAAATACCTGGATACCCGCGTGCTGGTCTCCGACGAGGTGCTGGCGCCGGTCAGCGGCTTCGTTTCCAGATATGTGGGTGCCTTTGTCTTCGTGGGCAAATCCCGGTCGGTGAAGGTGCATGAGCTGCTGGCCCGGGCCGATGCCGGGATGGCGGGCGCCGGCCTGGCGCCGGACTATTTTTCCCTGGGATTGGCGGCCTTCGCCCGGCGCGAATGGACGGTGGCCGCAGAACACTTCCGGCAGACGATGCAACGCCACGGCGCTCATGGTCCTGCCCGGTTCTACCTGCACTTATGCGAAGCGTACCGGCAGACATCGCCGGGAGAAGATTGGAACGGCACCATTCACATGGAACAGAAATAGGGGCGCACCGTCGCCCCTGAGGAGCGTGCAATGACCAACGGAATGTGGCGGCGCACCGCCTGGACCGCGTTAGCGATCTTTATAGCCCTGGCCCTGGCCGGGCCGGTGCAAGCCGCGGAAGAGGCGCCGCCCTGGGTGAGCAAAATCGTCTCCCTGCAAGGCCAGGTGCAGGTCAAGCGCACCGGCCAGGAGGCTTGGCAGCCGGTGTTGCTCAACGACTTCTTCTTTGCGGGCGATGCCTTGCGCGTGGCGGCCGACAGCCGGGCGGCCCTGGTGCTCAGCAACGAGACCGTGCTGCGCGTGGATCAATACACCACCATCGTCTTCAAGGGCCTTCAGGCGCCCAAAAGCTTCTGGATGGAACTGGTCGAAGGGGCCGCCTTTTTCTTCAGCCGCAAGCCGCGCAGCCTGACCGTCGCCACGCCCTTTGTCAATGGCGTGGTGGAAGGCACCGAATTCTACGTGCGGGTGGATCAAGACAAAACCACCCTGATGCTCTACGAAGGCGCCGTGCGGGCGGAAAATGCCGACGGCGAGGTGCTGTTGGCCAAGGGCCAGACCGTCGTGGCCGAGGCCGGCCAGGCCCCGCGCCTGACGACCGTGGTGCGCCCCCGGGAGGCCGTGCAGTGGGCGCTCTACTACCCGCCCAGCGTGACCTTCCGTTCGGACGATTCTGGGCCGCTCGAGATCCGCCGTTCGCTGCAGGCCCTGGAAGCCGGCCGGTTGGCGGAGGCCCTGGCGGCCCTGCAAGGCGTCGATCCCGCTGGGACCGACGCCCGCTTCCATGTCTACCGCGCCCACCTGCGCCTGATGGTCGGTCAATCCGCAGCGGCCCTGGAAGATATCCAACAGGCCTTGGCCCTGGAACCCGGCAATGGCGAGGCCCTGGCCTTGCGGGCGGTCGTCGCCGTGGTCCAGAATCGCAAGCCGGAGGCATTGGCCGATGCCCGGGCGGCCGTGGCCCAAGGCCCGGATTCGGCCGCCAGCCGCATCGCGTTGTCGTATGCCTTGCAAGCCCAATTCGACCTGGCCGCCGCCGCGGCCGAAGCAGAGGCCGCGACCGTGGCCGAACCGGACAATGCCCTGGCCTGGGCGCGCCTGGCCGAACTGCGCCTCTCGCTGGGCGATCTGGATGGGGCCCTGGCAGCGGCCCGCCACGCCGCCGGTCTGCCGCCGGCCCTGGCCCACACCCAGAACGTGCTGGGCTTTGCCTATCTGGCCCAGATCAAGACCGCCAAGGCCCAGGAGGCCTTCCAGCAGGCCATCAGCCTGGACTCGGCCGCGCCCCTGCCGCGCCTGGGGCTGGGGCTGGCCCAGATCCGCGAGGGCCGCCTGGCCGAGGGCCGGGCCGAGATCGAGATCGCCGCAGCCCTGGACCCGGACAACGCCCTGATCCGCAGCTACCTGGGCAAGGCCTACTTCGACGAGAAGCGCGGCGACCTGGACGCGCGGCAGCTGGAGATGGCCAAGACCCTGGACCCCAACGACCCCACCCCCTGGTTCTACGACGCTATCCGCAAGCAGAGCCTCAACCGGCCGGGCGAGGCCTTGGAGGATATGCAGCAGGCCATCGCCCTCAACGACAACCGGGCGGTCTACCGCTCGCGCCTGATGCTGGACGACGACCTGGCCGCCCGCAGCGCGGCCCTGGGGCGCATCTACAGCGATCTCTCCTTCCAGGAGCTGGCCATCCACCAGGGCCATCGATCCCTAGGCGCCGATCCGACCAACTACTCCGCCCACCGTCTGCTGGCCGACATGTATGCCGCCCGGCCGCGCCACGAAATCGCCCGGGTCAGCGAACTGCTGCAATCCCAGATGCTCCAGCCGCTCAACCTGACGCCCGTGCCGGCCCAGCTCGGCGAGAGCAACCCGCTGACCCTGGAGGGCAGCGGCCCGTCGGCCGCCGGCCTGAGCGAGTTCAACCCGCTCTTTGCGCGCAACCGCACGGCCTTGCAGGCCTCGGGCACCGTGGCCGAGAACGATACCCTGGCCGACGACCTGACCTTGTCCGGCGTGCAGCAGTGGTTCTCCTATAGCCTGGGCCAGTTTCACTACGAGAGCGATGGCTTCCGGCCCAACAACGACATCGACCGCGACATTTACAACATCTTCGGCCAGGCGGCCATCTCCCCCAAACTCAGCCTGCAGACCGAGTACCGCTACCAGGAGACCGATGCGGGCGATGTTGGATTGCAATACGATCCCGATGTTTTCTTCCCCAATGAACGCAATCAAGATAAAACCCAATCTGTCCGGTTGGGTCTGAAATACGCGCCCGGTCCTAAGCATGTATTTTTGGCATCGGTAATATACGGGGATTCCGAGAGTCAGTATGACAACCGGTTTGAATTTGACGATCCCTTTTTTCAGATGGCAACGGATACCCGATTTACCGGGGATACAGCTATGCTCACCGGTGAAATGCAATATCTTTTCAGATCGGATGGCCAGAACATGGTCGCCGGCGCGGGCTACCTGGACCAGAACCGTACCCTCGACGTCCTGACGACCGATACGAGTACTTTTCCCCCTTTGCCTCCTGAATCGACTAGTACTTTCGAATCCATCGATATGGATGGAAATAGTAGCAATGGGTACGTGTACTGGTATTTGAAAGGAATTACGAATCTGACACTGACGCTTGCGGGTGCCTACGATGCATACGATGACCAGGTCATAGATAAGGAAAGGTTCAGTCCGAAGATCGGCGCCGCATGGACTATGTTCCCGGCCATAACACTCAGGGCCGCCTGGTTTCAGACGCTCAAGCGCCCCTTTCTTGCCAATCAAACCCTTGAACCGACCCAGGTTGCGGGCTTCAATCAGTTTTTCGACGATGCCAATGGCTCGTCCACGGAGCGATATGGTATTGGCCTGGATACTAAAATTCTGTCGAATCTGACAGGTGGTGTCGAATTCTCCTGGCGCGAGGTGGACAGACCTGTTTACGAGATAGAAACAGACACCACCGTAACAGAGCAAGAGAAAGAACGAAGCCATCGCCTCTATCTTCATTATCTGGCGACCGAACGATTGGCCTTAAGCGCTCAAGCTTACTATGAAAAACTTTCACGCCCGGAATCTGCCGTCGACGAGTTGATCACTTATAGCGTGCCTCTTTCTGTCGGCTATTTCCATCCGCGGGGATGGTTTGGAAAAGTCGTGTCCACTTATATCGATCAGAAGAGAAGCTTTTCCGCCGAGGCTGAAAGAGAAGACTTCTGGACCGTGGACGCCACCATCGGCTATCGCCTGCCCAGACGCTGGGGGATTGTCACCGTGGGGGCGCGCAATTTGTTCGATCGATCGTTTCGTTACCAGGATCAAAACTTTAACAGCGGGGAAGCGGTGATACCATTGCTGCAACCTGAACGATTGGTATTCTGCCGTCTAACTGTTTCATTTTAGGCATGTTGGGCTTGGGGGCGGTTCACAGAGGGAGACCAATGCTGTCCAATAAGGGGTGAAAGGAGGCACAATGAAGTCGTTTTTTGGGGCAATGGTGTTGGGAATGGTGTTCCTGGTTTCGGCGACCGGCTGTGCGACCAGGCCGCCGGCAGCCGCGCTGCGCTGCTGCAAATTTACAACCGTTATCAGTGGAACGCCGGTCGTAAAATACTACTGTCTTTCAGCCTGTCCGGTGCATCCGGATTTTAAGGATTTGGGGCAATGCCCACCCTGCCCGCCTTGAGATTGCAGGCAATCGATTGTCTCGACTTTGAAAGATTTTTAAGGACGTAAGCATATCATGCTGGAACACGTCGACCTGTTTTCTAACCTCAGCGCCGGGGCCATCGGCGAACTCGAAGCCCTGGCCCGGCGCCGGGTTTTTGCCAAGAACAGCGTCGTGATCAACGAGGGGGACGAGTCCGACAACCTCTACGTGCTGCTCAGCGGCAAGGCCGTGGCGTTGCGCGGCGACGATTCGGGCCGGCAGTTGGTGGTCAACCGCTTCGGGCCCTTGGATTACTTCGGCGAGATGAGCTTTTTCGACCGCGGCGCCCGCTGCGCCACGGTCATGACCAAGGCGCGCTGCGAGGTGCTGGTCATCGCCCGCGGCGACTTCATGGCCTTGGCGGAGAAGCATGGCGACATTCTCTGGAAGGTGATCCACGCCCTGCTGGCCAAACTGCGCAAGGCCACCGCGCAGATCGAGTCCCTGGCCTTCCTGGATGTGTACGGCCGCCTGGCGCGCATCCTGATCGAGAATCAGGATGCGCGCGGCGTCGTGCGCGAGAAGTTCACCCAGCAGGAGTTGGCCGAGATGGTGGGATCTTCCCGGGAGACAGTCTCGCGCATCCTGAACGAGCTGGAGGCGGGTGGGTTCATGCGCCGGGAAAAGGGGGGCATTGTGCTCTTAAAGAAACTGCCTTATAAAACTTAGAAGCATTTCAAAACCCCTTCAGCCTGCGCCCGGAAGGGTTTGAAATGGCTTCTGGAGAAAAAAATGATGGTGCCCATGCAGCTCCCCAGGGGGTGTCGAATGAAGATGGTCTTTTTCTTGTGCTGTGCGCTGGGTGTCGTGCCGCCGCTGGTCGGCGGTTGCGCCGCGTCGGGGCCCGCGCTGGGCGACCCGTTGCCGAAGTGTCCCAATACGCCCAACTGCGTCTCATCGCTGGACCCGCGTCCGAGCCACGCCGTGGCGCCGCTGGCGTTTCAAGGCCATTGGGCCGCCGCCCGGGAGCGCCTGGTGGCCCTGCTGGCCGCCAGGCCGCGTACGAAGGTGACGGCCGTCGAAGACCGCATCGTCCGGGCCGAGTGCCGCTCGCGGATCTTCCGCTTCGTGGACGACCTGACCTTTTACTTCGATCCCGATCGGGGCCTCATTCATGTGCGCTCGGCGTCGCGGGTGGGGCGTTCCGATCTGGGGGTGAACCGCAAGCGGGTCGAAGCCATCCGGGAATCATGGGCCCAGGCGGGCGCCGCGCAGCAATAACGGGCTAACCCGGCGGTCCCGGCGCTTGCCGCCGGCGCCACTCGTAAAGCGCCACGGCCGCCGTGGCGGCGGCGTTGAGCGATTCGACCTCGGGCGCCATGGGGATGCGTACGGCCCTGGCCCGCCAGGGGTCGGGCAGCCCCTCGCCCTCCATGCCCACCAGCAGACCGAAAGCCGCCGGAAAATTCACTGCGGCGATGGACTGGCCATCGGCCGAGAGCGCCAGGATCGGCAAATCCCGGGGCAGGTCGTTCAGAGCCGGCCCCTGGCGCAACCGCACGTGGGCCGTGGTGCCGCCGGCGGCCCGCAGGGCCTTGGGATGATAAGGATGGGCGCTTTCGGAGAGCAGGATCACCTGGGCCACGCCGAAGGCCGCGGCCGAGCGGATCACCGCGCCGATGTTCTCCGGGTCCTGGAAGGGCGCCAGCAGGCTGCAGCCGTCCGGAAAGCCCTCGCCGGGCGACCAGGGTTCGATGGCCGGCACCTGGATACACAGCAGGGGCGCATGCGTGCCGAACAGATCCAGGCTTTGGAACAAGGCTCCGGTCAGTTGCAGCCACTGCATTTCGGCCGGCGCATCCGCGGGCGGCGCGGGCTGGTCGCCGGAGGTGATCCAGGCCAGGCAGCGCTCGGGATAGGCAGCCAGCATCTCGGCCACCGGCTTGGGGCCGGCCAGCAGGGCCTGACCCTCTTTTTTGATTCCCCGGCCGGTGAGTATTTTTTTCAGGCTTTTGAAACGGATGTTGGTCTCGCTGGCGATGTCGATCACCCGGTGGCGCCGGGCCGCCCGGGCCGCCAGGGCGGCCGGCGGGGCATCCAGGCGCTGGAAGACCACCAGCCGGCGTTCGTTGGCGGTTTGTCCGATGCGGTAGGCGCGATCCTCCACCAGGGCGAAACGCCCCTCGAATTGACGGCCGGCCTGCTCGATCTCCGGTTCGCAGCCCGGGCCTTTCATGAAGACCACCCGGCCGTTTTGTTCCAGGCACCCCTGGATGCGTTCCAGGGTCTGGTCTATGGTCTCCACGGCTCGGGTGATGACCCCTGCCACGGGCCGGTTATAGGTGGCGGAGATGTTGCGGTCCACCACCGCGATATCCGCCAGGCCCAATTTTTCGATGGTTTCGCGCAAAAAGGCCACGCGCTTGGCGCGCCCTTCGGCCAACACCAGCTCCAATTCCGGACGGACGATCTTCAAGGGGATGCCGGGCATACCCGGCCCGCTGCCCAAATCCATCAGCGGCGAGGGCAGGGCGGTCAATTGGGCCGGCAGCACCGAATCCACGTAAAGCTTGAGTACCATGTTGGTAAAATTGTGGATGCGGGTCAGGTTCAGCTCGGGGTTGTGGCTGCGCAGCAAGCCGTGGTAGAGCCAGAGCTGCTCGATCTGGCCTTGGCTCAGGGCCACACCGCAGTCGGCGAAGATGGCCGCCAGGGTTTGCGGCCCGGGCGAATCCCCATCGGCCCTTGCTCGGGGTGTCGGGAAGGACGGCTTTCGATGATCTTTTTTCATCCGCAATGGCCTGTGTTTTACGAGGACAATCACTTGCTGGTGCTCTATAAACCAGCAGGCTTGATTATGCAACGCGGCCCGGACGGCAAACCCAACCTGGTGGACCTTGCCAAGCGCTGGATCAAGGCGCGTTACGCCAAACCGGGCCGGGTCTTCGTGGGCATGGTCCACCGCCTGGATGCGCCCGTGGCCGGGGTGCTGGTGCTGGCGCGCACCTCCAAGGCCGCCGCCCGGCTCAGCGCCCAGTTTCGGGAGGGCGGCATTACCAAGACCTATCTGGCCGTGGTCCAGGGGGCACCGCCCCAGAGCAGCGGCCGCCTGGTGCATCGACTGGTGCGCGCCGGCCGCCTGAGCCGCCTGGCACCGCCCGGCAGCACCGACGGCCAAACGGCGGCGCTCGCCTATCGCCTCCTCGACCGGCAAGCGGGCCACAGCCTGCTGGAGGTTACCCTGGAGACCGGCCGCCGCCACCAGATCCGTGCCCAGTTGGCCGCTCTGGGCTGCCCCATCCGGGGCGACCGCAGCTACGGCGCCAGTCAAGCCCTGCCCGACGGGCGCATCGCCCTGCTGGCCGCGCGGCTCATGCTGGCCCATCCCACGCGGGAAACCGCCCTGCGCTTCGAAACCCCCTGGCCCCAGGGCTGGCCCTGGCCGGGTCCATCGCCTGAGGGCCAACGGCCCCTGTGGACCATCGAGGAGTTATACCGGCACGGGCTGGTGCTGCCCGAGGGGCTTGCCCCGGACGCCCCCTGACCGCGGTGGCGGCCTTGGCCAAGATGGATACCGATGTGACAAGTAAGGGGTTCTGCCGAAAAATGATACGGAATATTGCTTTATGTGACGATCCGTTGTAAAAGGCGCTCCAGAATTTGATGATCCCCCCGCATGATGACAATGGCTGTTGAGCCATCAAACGCCTGTTAAAGCCTGAAGTCGAAATGCCGATAAGACTTTGAGGGCTACAAGGCAAATCCTTCAACAGGTAGTCGTTTGTGCATACCCGCCTCCCCCGGGGGGCGCATGGATAGCTCAGTTTCGGGCCGACGTTCAATGATCTGAATTGAAACGGGGTGCTTTATGCGTTTTTGGAAGTATCTGCTCTGCCTTTCGATGTGCATGGCCGTTTTCGCCGGCTCCGCCGCTGCCGAAGAGTATTGGATCAAGTTGCAGCCCACGGTGATCGATGCCTATCAGGTGGAAGCCGCCGTGACCACCAATATCCCCGGGCCCATGGTGCTGGCCGCGCGTTTGGCCCTGGCGGGGGTTAAGCCCGACGACCCCTTCGTGGGCACCGGCTTCATGCGCCTGCCCGTGGAAAAGGAGAGCGGCAAGCTGACCATTCATGTGGAAAAGCACGCCATGCCCCGGGGGGTGCGCATGTTTTCGGGTACTTATGACGTAGAGATTTTCTTTTATGCCTCATGGCCCGATAACACCGAGGCCGTCAAGCGCACCGGCATCGACGGCACCATCAAGGTCACCGAACCGGTGCGCCTGATTGCTTCCGGGCCCGCGCCCGGTACCAATACGGGCAGCGCCAAGGCGCCGGTCGCGAATGCCGGCGACGGGTATCGCTGGGTGACGGAGAACGTGTTCGAAGGATTTTACTTCCAGCGCGATTTCTGGGAAAACAAATTCGGGGAGCTGGAAGAAGTCGCCTACAAAGGCGAAGGCGATCCGACCGTGTTCAAGATGTACTACATCAAAAAAATCCACATGACCCTGCTGGTGGACGACAGCCGCAAGGCTGTGATCACCTATCGCCGGGGATTGGCCCACGAGTAGAAGTTTTGCTTTCCTGCCTCGAGCCTACATCCGGTTTTACCGGCCGCTAATCTGCTTCGATCGGCAGATCCACCGTAAAAGTACTTCCTTTTTCGGGAGCGCTTTGCACCCGGATACATCCGCCCATGGCCTCCGCCAGCCCTTTGGCGATGGGCAGTCCCAGGCCGGTGCCGGTGATGTAGCGTGTGCGTTCGGTTTTAACGCGGTAAAAGCGTTCGAAGATTTTTTCCAGATGGCGGGTTTCGAGGCCGAAGCCGTTGTCGCGGACATCAATGTGGACCTGGTTGTCCGAGCGGCCCAGGGCGACGTCGATATGGCCCTTTTCGGGCGTGTAGTTGATGGCGTTGGTGATCAGGTTGCCGAAAATGCTTTCCAGGGCCAGCGGATCGGCCTTGATGGCCGGCAAGGGCTCAGCATAACGGGTCAGGGTGATGGACTGACCCTTGGCGGCGGCCTTGGTGCCCAGGAAGGCGATGATGTTTTCCAGCAATTCTTCCAGGTGGACGTTTTTGGGCGCTTCGCACACCACCCCCGATTCGATGCGCGACAGATCGAGCAGGTCGCCGATCAGAGCGATGAGGCCCTGGGTCTTCTCTTTGGCCCGGGAGAGCAGATGTTCATCGGCCGGCGACACCTGGCCCACCAGGTCGCTGAGCACCACGGCCAGTTGCTCGTGGATGGTGGAAAGGGGCGAGCGCAACTCGTGGGACACCTTGGCCACGAATTCGCGCTTGAGCCGGTCGAGCACCTTCATGGCCGTGATGTCCACGATGGTGAGCACCGCGCCCACACATTGGCCCTGCTCGTCCAGCACCGGCCGGCCGCGGGCGAAGAGAAACTTGTCGGGGCCCAGGCTGAATTCGTAGGTGGGGCTGTCGTCCGGGCCCACATGGCACCCCTGGGAGAACTCCAGCACCAGTTGGCGCAAGGCGTCATCCGGAATATAAGCCGCCAGCGGCTTTCCTGCGGTCAGACCCTCGGGCAGCGCCATGTAGCGGGCGAAGGTGGGGTTGAACAGCACCACGTCGCCCTGGGCGTTGGTGACCATTACGCCGATGGGCAGCGCATCGATGATGGTGTGCGTCCGGCTCTTCTCGATGGACAGATCGGCCAGGGTGCGCAGTTTTTCCTGCTGCAGTTGGCGCGCCGCCTTCTCGAGGAGCATCTTTTCATGGGCCCGGCGGATGGCGATGCGCAGTTGTTCGGGCTCGAACGGCTTGGGCAGCAGGTCGTAGGCCCCATTGCGCATGGCCTCGGCCGCGGTTTGGACGGTGCCGAAACCGGTGATGATGATGACCACGACATGGGGATAGCGTTCGCGGATTTTGCTCAGCACCGCCATGCCGTGGATGTCCGGCAGTTGGAGGTCCAGCAGGACGATGGCCGCGTTTTCGCGAGCCAGCAGGCCCAGAACCTCCTCGCCCCGGCCGGTGGATGCGATGCGATAGCCCATGGCCGCCAGCACCCGCGCCAGTCCGTCGCGGATGCGGGGTTCGTCGTCCACGATCAATACGCCGAGCGCGTCAGGAGCCTGGTTCATGGCCCTCTCCTTGGTCACGGCTGCGCAGCGATTGCACGTAATGTTCCCACTCCATGGGGAGCAACTGCTTCTTTTTGTTATTGCACTCCTTGCAGGCCGGCACGACGTTGTTCTTGGCGGTTTGGCCGCCCCGGGAGATGGGGACGATGTGGTCCATGGTCAATTCCCGGGGGGGCACCGGTTGACCGCACCAATGGCAACTGCCCTTGGCGCAACGGCGCTTCCACCACTGGGAGGCGCGCAGTTCGCGGGCCTTGTGCTTCTGGGCCGCGATGTCCGAGCTCTCCAGATCGAATGCAAATGGGGTGATCCGGTCGTTTCTTGCCATAGCCACATTTCAAATTGAAAGGAAGGACGCGATATGACGCCACATCGACCTATCGTCGTTCCAAGCCCGGGCATTCTATCGTGAAAGGTAAAAAAATCAAGCCTTGTGATGAGAAGGGCAGGGGGGCCTGCGGAATCGGGAGGTAAGGTAGAAAGTGCTATAGGAGCCCGACTTGGGGCCGTGTGGCGGCCTCAAGCCGGACCGAAGTTGAAATGGACTATATTCTGAATTGGTTCACCATGCCTCTGAGTTGCTCCGCCAGCTTGGACAGGTCTTGGGAGCTGAGATTGACCTGGGCGCTGCTGCTGGAAATTTCGTTAGCGGACAGATTCACCGAAACGATGTCCTTGGAGATTTCGGCAGCCACCGTGGAGCTCTGGCCCACGTTGCTGTTAACCTCCTGAATTCCTTGGGCGGCTTGGCCGACATTGGTCGCGATTTCAGAAGTGGCCGTGGATTGTTCTTCGACGGCCGTGGCGATACCGGCGACCACGTCATTGACCTCCCGGATGACCCGCGCGATCTCGTCGATCTGTTCGATGGTTACCGATGTGGTCCCCTGGATGTGGCCGATCTTGGTTTTGATGTCCTGGCTCGCCGCAGCGGTTTGTCTGGCCAGTTCCTTGATTTCGTTGGCCACCACGGCAAAGCCTTTACCGGCGTCGCCGGCTCGGGCGGCCTCGATGGTGGCATTGAGCGCCAGCAGATTGACCTGCTCCGAAATTTCGGTAATGGTTTCCACCACCTTGCCGATGGCCTGGGCCGCCTGCCCCAGTTCGGTGACCTTGGCCGATGTGTCGGCGGTTTTGGCCGCCGCCTTGTCCGATACCTCCCGCGCTTTTTCCGAATTTACAGCGATTTCGGCGATGGTCGCGGACATCTCCTCGGCCGCGGTGGCCACGGCCTGGGTGTTGGTGGCCGACTGCTCCATGGCCGCCGCCACGGTGTTCATGTTGGTGCTCATCTCCTCGGAGGCCGTGGCCACCGTGTTGCATTTGGCCGAGGTGTTCTGGGCGGCCTGGGACATCTGTTCGGAGATGGCGGACAGCTCCGTGGAAGAAGAAGAGAGGGTTTCGACGCCGCCGGAGATATCCCGGATGATCCCTTGGAGTTTTTCCATGAATTTATTGAACCACTCGGCCAATTCGCCCACCTCATCCCGGCTGCTCACCTGCAAACGCATCCGCAGATCGCCTTCGCCCTGGGCAATATCTTTCAGCCCGGCTACCGCCGCGTTGATCGGCCGGACGATGGTGCGGGCACCCAGAAATACCGCCACGGCAACGGCAAGGCTCGCCAGCAAGGCTATGAGGATCGTCGCATTTCGAATGGAGACGGCGGCGGCGATGAATTCCTCCTGGTTTTGGGTTGCGGCGATGGACCAGCCGTTGAAACCTACCGGCGCGAAACCGGCGATCTTATCCACCCCTTTGAAACGGTAGCTTTCAACCCCCTTTTCTCCGGCCAGCATCTTGCGGGTGATGGCCTCCATTTCGGGGATCGATTTTTGATTGAGATCCAGAATGTATTCGCTTTTGGGATGGGCCAGAAACAGACCGTTGTTGTCGATCATGTAGCCATATCCGGTTTGGCCGATGGTCCGCGTGGATATCAGGTCGGTAAAATAATTGGCCTTGATCACGATGCCCAGCGTTCCCAGGAATTGACCGCCATCGTTTCGGATCGGCGCGCAGACGGCAACGGAAGGCTTTCCCGTGGCCTTGGAAAGGGTCATGTCGCTGAGGACCGGTTTGCCGGTCTGTTTGGCCTCGGTAAAAAAGGCGCGCTGGGACAAGTCGATCCCCTGGTAGCGTTCACCGTTTTCCAGAACGCCGTTGTAGATCCGGCCCTTGGTGTCGGTAATGAAAACGCCCTGATAGCCGGCGCCCATCCTGGCGAATTGCTTTTTCAGGGCGGCGAAGACATCGTCTATGCGCTCCTGGGAGGCCTGCGCGCCATTCTGGGCCACCGATTCGGCCATCTCGATCACCCGCTTCTGGGTGGCCATGGTTGCCGCCTTGTTCATCTCGGCCTGAATGCTGTTGGCCGTGAGCCGTGCCAGATCGGCGGCGATGCCCTGGGACTGTCCGAAAGCAAAGTCCATCAGCGCCTTCTGGGATTTGGAATAGGAGAGATAACCGACGACACTCAGCGGCACCAGGGCCGCAACGAGACCGCCGAAAATAAGTTTGGATGCAATGGATTTTAAATTGAGGCGCATTGACGATACTCTCCTTTAAAAGGGGCTTCGGCGAACCGGAATCAGGGGGACGTGCCCTGCTCAAGCGTTAATCTCTTTTTCGGCCGTTAATCCCGGCGGCATTAGCTTCTTTCTTTAATGGCAACGGTATGCGGCGGCCATGGTCACCGGCTTGGGCGCCAGCCGCACTTTTCTCTTGACCCGTGCCGAGAGGCGGGCCCATATTATGTTTACTGCTTGAAATATCATGCGATTTTTTTATTCGAGGCTATCCTGTCGTGGGCGGACCGCGTGTCGGTCCGCGAAAGGCTCAAGTTGGCGGCTTTGCGTGAAAAGATGAAGTCCCTCATCTCGCTGCGCTGGTTCCTATCCTTGAATCTGGGCCTGGCGCTGGTGGTGCAGTGTTTGGTGGTCGCCGTCCTGGCTTGGTATATCCTGTTGCCGCGGATGCGCACCGACATCGGGTTCCATCAGCATGCCCTGGCCCATGCCGTGGCCGGTGATGTTTCCACCCATGTGTTGGGCGGCGAACGTCAGTTGCGGGCCCTGGCCGAGTTTATCGGCTTCCATCCCGATCTTCCCGATATCCACTGGAACGACCTGCTGGACGCCCAATGCGGCGATGGTGAAGTGTTCGAGGCCATTTATATTACCGATTCCCGCGACAAGGCGATTCAGGCCATCGGGCTGGCCCATGGCCTGCGCGCAAAGCGCCGGGAGTTGATCGGCCAATCGCTTTCCGAAGCCGGGATTTTGGCACCCACGACCCAATCGCCGGGCATGACTACCTGGTCCGACCCCTTTGCGTCCACGGCCAGCGGCCGCATGGCCGTGGCCGTGACCATCGCGTTCGGCAAACGGGCCATCGGCGGTGTTATCGCCATCGACCGGCTTTCCGAGTTGATTCGTGATTTGTCCGCCGGATCGGATATGCAGATTTTGATCCTGGATCGTCAGGGGATCATCATTGCCGATTCGAAGGAGATCTGGCGGGGAAGGCCTTTCGATGTGCGGCAGTTTTCGCCGGCGCGCGCCCTCCACGAGGCCTCCCGCATCCCCACGGCCTTCAACCTGTATGGCCGGCCGCTGGTGGGAACCCTCACCGCCATCGCCCCCATCGGCTGGACGGTGGTGGTGGCCCAGCATTCCCGGACTGCCTACCAGCCCATCTGGTCGACCTACCTGACCCTCGTGCTCGGTTTGATCATCGCCGTGCTGCTGGCCCTGGCCTTCGCCTGGTTGCAGTCCAAAAAATTGGTGCGGCTCTTCAACATCTATTCCGATCAAGCCCGCGCCATCTCCCAGGGGCACTACGATGTCCGGCGTCCGGAGGCGCGGACCAAGGAGTTCTTCCAGCTCGCGGAAACGATGCAGCAGATGGCCCAAATGATCCGCCAGCGCGAGCAGCGCATCGTCGACAGCGAGAGCAACCTGAAGATCACCCTGGACTCCATCGGCGATGCCGTGGTCGCCACGGACGATCGAGGGCGGGTGGTGCGCATGAATCCATCGGCCGAGCGTCTGGCCGGCGGTCCGTCGGCGGAGGCGGCCGGCAAGCCGTTGACCGAGATCTTCTCCATCGTCGATGGGCACAGCCGCCGGCCGGTCGCCAATCCCCTGGCCCAAGTCTTGGCCCATGGCGATACGGTGGCCTTGGGCAACGACACGCTGCTGCTGCCCAGGACCGGCGGCGAGCGCCGGGTCGCCGTAAGCGCCGCGCCCATCCGCAGCCTGGAGGAGCGCATCGTCGGTGCGGTCATGGTGCTCCGGGATGTCACCGAGATGTATGCCAAAGAGCAGCAGATCAGGGAGAGCGAACGGCTGCTCAAAAACCTCACGGCCAATGTTCCCCTGGTCGTCTATCAGATCCACGTCCAACCCGGCGGTGTTTTCAACCTCGATGTGGTGAATTCCCAGGTATCCAAAATCCTGGGACTGGATGTCGCCACCGAAGAGATCCTGGCGGCCTTCATCGATAGAATTCCCGAAGAAGAAAAAGAAGCACTGCTGGCTTCTGTTCGCACGGCCATCGACACGGTCAGTCCCTGGCATTGGGAAGGGCGCTATCGCAAGTCCAGCGAGGAGACCATCTGGTTCGCGGGCGACGCGATCTGCCAGCAGCAAGGCGCGCAGATCGTCTTCTACGGCTTCTTGATGGATACCACCGAGCGCAAGCAGTGGGAAAGCGCTTTGGGGGAGAGCGAACGCCGGTTCAAGGACCTTTTCAACGAGGCGCCGGTCATGTACGTGATCACCGATAACCGCGACATGGTTCCCTATGTGCGCGACGTCAACAACCTGTTCTTGAGCACCCTTGGCTACCAGCGCGCGGAGGTGATCGGTACGCCTCTATCCAACTTTTACACCGATGTCTCCCGGCACGACGTATTCGAAAACGGCGGTTATCGAAGGGCCTTGCGCGGCGAGCATCTGACCGAAGAGCGCGGCCTGGTGACCCGCGATGGCCGCACGATCCATACCCTGCTGCACACCCGGCCCGAATACGATCCGGCCGGTCAAGTCATCGGCACGCGGGCCATGTTCCTGGATATCACGCGCCGCAAGCGCGCCGAACAGGAGAGCGAACGGTTGGCTTCGGCGTTGCTGCAAGCCCAGAAAATGGAAGCCATCGGCACCCTGGCGGGCGGCATCGCCCATGACTTCAACAACATTCTCTCCGCCGTGATCGGTTATGCCGACCTGTCGCTCAAAGAGGTGGAAAAGCAAAGCCGCCTGCATGTGAATTTGGAGCAGATTCTGGTGGCCGGGTTGCGGGCCAGGGATCTGGTTCAACAGATCCTGGCCTTCAGCCGCCAGGAAGAGCGCGAACTGCGTCCGCTGCAGGTTGCGCCGCTGGTCAAGGAGGCGCTCAAACTGCTGCGCTCTTCGCTGCCCAGCACCATCGAGATCCGCCGGCAGATCGCCCCCAACCTGGACAACGTGCTGGCCGATGCGACCCAGATCCACCGGATCATCATCAACCTGTGCACCAATGCGGCCCATGCCATGGAAGAAAACGGCGGTGTGCTGACCGTATCGCTCGCCCAGGTCACCTTGAGCGAGCAGGATGTGCGCCTGCATCCGGGGCTGCGGCCGGCGACCTACCTCAAATTGAGCGTTCAGGACACGGGCCGGGGCATCGCCCCTGAATACCTCACCAAGATCTTCGATCCCTATTTTACCACCAAGCGCAAGGGCAAAGGCACGGGGTTGGGCCTGTCGGTGGTGCACGGCATCGTCAGCAATTACGGCGGTGCCATTCTGGCCTACAGCGAGCCGGGTCGCGGCACCATTTTCGATGCCTACATCCCGGCCGTAAAACGCCCCGTGCGGCCGGCCGAACCCGAGGAGCCCCAACTGCCCACCGGCAACGAACATGTTCTGCTGGTGGACGACGAACCGGTGATCACCGAAGTGGGCCGGATGATGCTGGAGATGCTGGGATACCGAGTGACCGCCTGCGACGCCAGCGCTTCCGCCTTGGCCATCTTTCGAAAAGACCCCCAGGCCATCGATCTGGTCATCAGCGATGTCACCATGCCCAAGATGACCGGCGACCGGCTGGCCGCCGAAATGCTTCGACTGCGCCCGGACCTGCCGATCGTTCTATGCACCGGATTCAGCGATAAAGTCAGCAACCAAGCCGCCGCCGAGATCGGCGTCAAGGCCATCGTCATGAAACCCTTGATTCATAAGGATCTGGCGCTGCTGGTGCGAAAAGTATTGGATGAAGCCCGGGCGGCACGATAGCCGGAAATGAACTTTTATCCAACCTCAGTCGTTGGGGGGCCGATTCGCACAGCGATCCATCGAGAAAAATCATGCCATGCAAGCGCGGTGATGCCATATGGCAACGGCTGCCGATCCGGTACCCGGCGCACCGGGATACCGGGCTCGCAGAGGTCGCCGTCATTGCCTGCTTTCTTTAAAGCATCATGCTGCAAAATCGCTGCTCTGCTCAAGAGTGGACACCCATACCCTATTTTCATCGAGCTGCCTCAATTGTGGCTATGGTCAAGAATCACGTTTGCGGGTAAGAAAAAATTGACTAAGATTTATTATCCCGATTACCGGCCCGTTTTTAAGGCCAAAATCAGGTTTTTGGGGGTATGTCTTGAAGGGTAAAGCAAACGGTGGTTTTTTGTACAGTTACACATAAATGATTCCTGGTCGTTCAAATGTTGGGGTTACCCCAAGTATGAACGGGTCGTCTAAGGTCACGGTGGCCGTGGTGGTGCCTCCGGCGCCGGTGGCGCTGAGCCGGTAGGTGGTGGTGCGATCCGGTGAAGCCTGCATGTTGCCAGGGGCCTGCACAGCGCCCACGCCGTTTTCGATGGTTACGGTCTCGGCGTTGGCGCTCGTTCAGGAGAGCGTGCTTGTCCCGCCCACCACTATGCCCGATGGTATCGCGCTCGACGTCGCTTTAGAAGATGCGCCCTGATTAGATTACTCCACCGCCACGCTCACGCTGGCCGTGGCCTTACCGGCCCAGTTGTAGGCCGTGACCGTATATGTCGCACTCGCCGTGGGGGTGATATCAATGTCGCCGTTCATTTGCGTTTGTTCCCCCAAGCCGTTGTCAAGCACGATGCGGTCGGCGCCGGTGGAGGACCAGGTCAGGGTGACAGTCTCGCCCTCGGCGATGGTGACGGAGTCCGCTTGCAGCGTCACCGTGGGGGCGAACTCGCCGAGGTAGGGCGACCAGCTAAGATGGGCAAGGATGTCCCGGAGAACATCGCCCTGGCTGTCGCTGATGCTATTGGCGCTGACAATCACGCGATAATCGCTTCCATCCAGAGCCACCGTGCAAATGGCGCCGCCACCTTCAAGAAAGGCGATCCGCGTGCCGTCCGGAGAAAAGCTGGGATTCATGCAATCATACTGGCCGTTGTAAATCCTTTTCATATTCTGACCGTCGCGGTCCATGATCCAGATGTCCATGGCCTTGGTCGCGTCGTCGGCGTGGTGATCCCGGTTGGAGGTAAAAACGAGCCATCGGCTGTCCGGCGACCAGGAAGGCTGCGTATTCAAATAATCATCGGAGGTCAGCGGCATGTCATTAAAACCGTCTACAAATAGTTGGCCTGCGTCTCGATAAAGTGAAGGAGCAAGGGTGAAGATATCTTTCGGGTACGTAAAACCAATGGGGGCATCATTTAGCTTCTGGTTGACATAATAAACAATCTTTTCGCCGTCTGGCGACCACGCGGGGGTAGATCCATAGAATTGTTTGGACCACATTTGGCTGAAAACTATGACCGAATAATCACGAAAACCTCCAACGCAGGCTCCTGCGCCATCGCCAATACTGAAAACGACCAAATTCATCCCCCCCGAGTGGTTGTCAAGCAATACCCCTAGTACATGATTACTGTCAGGGGCGAATGAAGGCATGAAAAGAGAAGAGAGCCTATTTTCAGGGTTGCCTTCGGATGGCAGGCTGAATGTCGCCATGGGATGAGCTACATCAATAGATCCGCCCGATAGATCGGAAACATAGAGGTAACGGTCAGGATGATTGTCTTCGGTATGATCATTGCAGCCTATCCAAGGCGTTTCGAATAATTCGGTTCGGCCGCCGGCGCTGCAATAGTTTTTTCGATAGGCGATGAGCCGGCCGTCCGGGCTCCAGGCCGGCTGGAAATAGGCCAGATAGGGGGCATTGGTAACCGGGGTCGTATCCACAGCAGTGAGCGGGCGCAGATCGTCGCCATCCGCCAGCACGGTGTAAAGGTTGATGGGGTAAGTCAGGCCCGGAACCGGCGTCCCGGGGGTGTGTCCATAGAGAATTTGACCATCGAAAAGAAAGCGGGTTTTATCTGCCAGACTGGCTTGATCAAAGCGGTGACTGCCCACGGCCACGGCCGTATCGTGTTCATGGCCCAGGGTGCCGGAATAGACCAGCATGATGGAAAGCTCGGTGGCGTTGCGGGGGATGTACTGCTCCGGCGCGAGATCCACGCTCAGGCGCACGAACTCCGAGTTGATGTGGTCATTGGACGAGTCGATGGAATAGGGCGCCCCGGTATCCTTGTCCAAAATGTGCCCCGGCCCCACCAGGCCATACACCGGCTCCGGCGTTGTCGCGTTGTCGTCGGGGTCCTGCGGCGTCGCGTTGCCCGGGGATGGCTCCGGGCCGGGGATATAACGATAGACCAGGTCGAGGTTCCCTCTCTTGAGTTCCTCTTCCACGTCGCCGATCATCGAGGTGTTCTTCACCTCGAACTCGAAGCCGCCGATGAAGATGTCGGTGCCGTCCGAGGCGAGCTTTACGAAGGGGCGGCGGATCTGCATCGTGCCGCGGAAGAAGTAGTCGAGCAGGGCTGCTGAGTATCCGACTGCTCGGGGGACAAGCTTTTCGGCGTAGTCTTCGTGGCATGCTTCATCCAAGTAGAATGTCCTGTTATATTGGGCCAATGATGGTGGGATCGCGTAGGAGAAATAGCCCACTCTAAGGAAGTGATGGATTGATTCACCATCCTCTCGTTTCGCCAAATAAAGCTTATAAGCTTGTTGGCCATCGGCACCGACATAGAGTTCTGGAACCAGGTCGATGACATCGGTAAGTGTCGTGCTGGTCTGCTTGGGATATGGGAAATAGTGCGGATCTCCCGGTGAATACGTTTCAGCCGCAAAGATCGTGTCATCGCTGAAGAAATTGGCATTGGTGTATTCCGATAGTCCTTGAGTCCAATCGCCTGAGGGATTTGAGCCATTATATGTGTTTGCGTCCCAGAGTTGGGAAACGGGAGACAATGTCGGGTCGCCCAGGTAAGGCGTGCTGAAATCCAAAGCTGGTTTTTGCGCACCGGCGGCAAAAGCGGTGATCTTGGCTTGATTCCTTTTATCCTTTGCCCAGGGCTCAAAAAATAGGGGAAGCTTGGGTGAATCCGCCCATTGATCTCTGTCGGTCCTCCACAGGGAGTATTCTGGGTGGGCATCGTTGCGCACATGGGCGGGTACGGCCATATCCTGGACCAAATGCATCTGATGGCCTAGTCCTTTGAACATTTGCGCAAATTTGGCCTGGCGTTCGTTATCATTCACGGCTGTCAGGGCTTCACTAAAAAGCTTGCGGACCGTTTTCCAGCTTTGATCTCCCTCGATTTCCTGAGCCTGGCTATCGCTGTCCTGTGCCCACAACAGTGCGGACTGGCCATGGGAAAATTTGGACAATATGCCGTCATCCAATCCACCGAAATCGCAGGAAGGGGCATCGCACAAGGGATTATGAAAGTGATTCAAGTAGCGCAGTGAAATATCTTCATAAGGTAGATATTTACCTTCATCTTCTTTTTCTGCGCCGTAGCGAAGCCATTCCTTTATTGTACACTCGGTTTCCCCAGTCTCGTCATCACATGTCTTATTATTCCAATGAATTATTTCATCAATATCAAAAAAGCCAATTCTTGGAAGGTAGTTGCCGTATGAATGGTGCAAGACAGATTTAAATGCTGCTTGCTCCGTGAGAGCTTTGTGGGTAATCCGATCATCCCATGCATACAATAAAGCATGGTTGTATGAGAGACTTGTTATTATCAACAGAGTGATCGATAATATTATTCTGTTCATTTCTATTTCGCTTTCGAAAGCTTATCAATCAATTGCAAGGAGCAGTGATCACCGGTCAAGATTACGCATCCGCTGATATTCTTTTCTAACTCTGATATATTCTGATAATGGCGTACCGTTTCTTCGGCCGCAGGATATATGTGGAGGGCTGCCTTCTTCCATCAATCTGGTTTTTGGAACCGTTTTAAGCTCAATTACCGCCATGTTATCCTGCCATTCGCCGGATTCACTCATCGTGGTTTTCCAGTCCTCATAGGTCCAGAATTGAACCTTCTCATAGCCGACTTTATAGGCGACAAAATTGAATTCACCGATCACGTTGTAGATAAGACCATTTATATTGGGAATGCTGAAGACGCCGTTCTCTTCGGTGACATCCTCGCGCGCATCCAGGCAATGGGTGGTACCACCGCCGGCATTGGGAATGGTGTAGGTCCAATACCCGACCACGACGACACCTGCTACAGGGCGTTTGGTCTTGGCATCGATGATCCTTCCCTTGCGGCTGCCGGGGAAAGGAACGGGCGCAAAAAGGATGGCAGCAATAATCAGAAGCACGGAGAGTATGCGGGGCCACTTGGACCCCCACCACACTTTCTTAAAAGATTCAATCACCTGCATTTGTATCCTTTCCATGAATCAGAAACCTGTATGCTTAATAACGCACGATCTTCCAGATGCCTTCCTGACTGCTGTCAAAGTAAATGTCGTAAGTGATGTCATAGGGCTGCCCCTGGTGGATTTCATTTCTTTTGATGCAATATTTAGCCCAGCCTTGCCCGGCGGTGATCATCTGGATCGGGCCCATCTGATTGGCGATCTGCGGCAGATGATCACCTTTGGCTGTGAAGATCGCCTCATAATCCCCCTGTGTGACGGTGCTGTAGTAGTCCAAGGCCCCCTGAATATCTCCCGCCGCAAGCCGAGCCTTCATGGCATTCCATTTGGCCTTGAGCAGGGCGTCCAGCTGGTCGCGGTCGTAGACCAGCACGGCCACCTCGTCGGTGAAGAGGCGGCCGTCGCGGGCCGTGGCTTGCACGGTCAAACGGTACAGCCCCGGGCCGTCGATGGTCAAGGGGTAGAAGTCGGGCGGGCCCTGGCCGTAGGTGACGGTGCCCCAGCCGTAGGCCAGCACTTCGGAGCGGCTCAGCTCGGCGGGGGCGGCGATGCGAAGCTCGCATTCAAGCGGATCCAGGCCCGCTTCGGGGGTGACCGTGGCCGTGCAATGCTGGCCGGTGATCTCCGCTGTGACCGTGATGCTCTGGCTGTAGGTTCGGCCGTCGGTGTCCGTGGCCGTCACGGTGAGGGTGTTCTCTCCCTGGACCAGGGGCACGTGATTGGCCATGAATTCGTTAAGGTATTGCAGGGCCGTAATGCCATTGACCGTGATGCCGGTCTCGCGGCCGGCGCTGTTGGCGAAGCTGCCGCGTACCAGCACGTCGGGCCGCTGGATCACCTGGCCGTCCGTGGGCGACACGATGTTGAGGGTGAACGGGTTGTCCACGGTCACGGTGGCCGTGGCCGTGGCGGTGCCGCCGGTGCCGACGGCCGTGAGGCGGTAGGTGGTGGTGCTTTGTGGGGATACCTGCATGCTGCCTGATGTTGAGACCGCGCCCACGCCGTTATCGATGGTCACGCTTTCGGCGTTGCCGGTGGTCCAGGAGAGCGTGCTCGATCCGCCCACGGGGATGCTTGGCGGTGTCGCGCCCAACGTCGCCGTGGGCGCCGCGGCCTGGACGGTCACCGTCACCGACTTGTAGCGGGTGACCACCGCGCCCCGGGCCATCAGCGTATAAGTGGTGGTTTGCGCCGGGCTCACTTGGAGTTCTCCCAACGGGCTGACCGCGCCGATCCCATTGCTAATGACAACCGACTCCGCATTGCCCACCGCCCATCTCAAGGTCGTGCTGGCGCCGGGGGTGATGGTGGCCGGATTGGCCACCAGATAGTTGATCGTCGGTGGCGGCACAATTGGAATCAGCACCGAGGCGGTTGTGCTGCCGCCGGGTCCCGAGGCCGTGAGCGTATAGGTGGTGGTTTCGCTCGGGCAGACCAGCGTGTTGGCAACCAGCGGCACTTGCCCGATTCCGTTGTCGATGCTCACGGTATTGGCGTTTCCAACTTGCCAGGAGAGCCGGTAGGTCAGCGTCAAGGGCTGGGTCCAGTCGTCGACGGGGGTGAAGTACATATACGCCGAAGGCGGCTGATTGCCGACCGGCACCACTTCGATGATGATTTTGCGGGTCGTGGTGCCGCCCGGCCCGGTGGCGGTCAATGTGCACTCCGTCGTGTTCCGGATTTGGATGTAGGTGCGGTTGTCGCTCAACAGCACCGGTTGGCCGTCGAGCTGGACGCTGTCCGCCAGTTGGGTGCTCCAGGTGAGTGTGCTGTGGCCGTTGTAGGGCACGCTGAGGCTATCGGCGCCGAAGGTGACGATGGGAGGGAGCAAGTTGACATCGAGCGTCACGCTGGTCGTGGCGGTGCCGCCGGTTCCCGTGGCGGTGATCGTATAGGTCGTGGTGCCGCGGGGGGCCACCTGGGTGCTCCCTACCGGGCCGACCGTGCCGATGCCGGGCGTGATGGTCACCGTGTCCGCGAAATCTTCCCGGCAGCTCCACATGAGGGTCGCCTTCTGGCCTAGATCGATTGCCTGTGGTGTCGCGCGCAGGCGCACCGGTTCGGTTTGGGTGACAGCGACGGTGGTACTGGCCATAGCCTTCCAGGGCGGGTTGTCGGCGCTGATGGTGTAGGTGGTGGTTTGAGTGGGGCTCACGGATATAGTCCCGCTGGTCGCCACCGGGCCGATGCCGGGCTCGATGCGCACACCGGCGGCGTTGGCGCTGCTCCATGTAAGGAGCACGGATTGATCCCGCAGGATTTGGGTGGCGGAGGCTTGAATGGCGACCACGGGGTTTTGGTAGGCGTGGGTCACCTGCCGTTCGATGGAAGCACTTTGCCCGTAAGCGTCTTGGGCCAAAACGGTGATGGTGTTCGGTCCCTCCCGCAGGTTGACCGATTCAATGAAATCGATCCCCGCGGACCGTACTTCCAAGCCGTCGATGGTGATCCGGGCGGGGTGGCTAGTGCCGCCGGCAACCGTCGTTTGGGAGATGACCGTCTCGGCATTCTCTTCGGGCAGGGTCAGATCCAACATAAGCGGCGGCCTGGGCTTCATCCGGATTTCCAGGGGTGCCGTCAGGCTGCCGCCTGTGATGAGTCGCTCTTCATTTCGAAGGATATAGCCCGGTGCCAAAGCGGTGATGTGCAGCGTGCCGTCCACCGCATGGACATTGGTGAGGGTAAACTCGCCATCCGCCCCGGTGGATGAGGTATAGACCTCATTCATCCATTCCACAGCAACCGTAACACTGGCAAGGGGCGAACCGCTCTCGGCGTCGGTAATGCGGCCGGAGATGGTTGTCGGCGGCAGGGGGGCCTCGATTTTTTTTAGAATAGGGCTTCCAAAGTCGCTCAGATAGACAATGCCTTCGGCAGAAACCGCTATGCCTTTCGGCCAAATATCAATCTGTGCCAGTTGGGCGGGACCGCCATCGCCATAATTGTCATAGTCGTATCTGAAAGAATATTCACTGAAAATCGTTGGGTACCCCACCATGGTGCGAATGATGCCGTCTACTTCGACCCGCCGCACTCGTTTATTCTCGGTCTCGTTGATGTAAAAAGTGCCGTCGGCCCCGGCCGCGACATCGGTAGGATGGAAAAGACACGCCTCGGTGGCGGGACCCCCATCGCCGTAAGGTTTGCCATACCATTCAGGGTATGTTGCGCCAGCCACCCGAGTTCGGGCACCACCATCCATGCGCCAGATCGAATTGGTGCCGGGGTCGGCGATAAATAGCCTGCCGTTGTTGTCGATATCGAGGCCTGATGGTTTGAACGCATTCTCGTTGGCCGGCTGGGTCGCTTCCCCTGTGAAAAGCGAGCACGTGGCGTTGGCCAGAAGCAAAACGCGATAGTGGCCTGTGTCGGCGATATACAGGCTGCCGTTCGGCGCCAGGGCAACATCCGCTGGAAAGGAAAGGTTCATTTGCAGAGCCGGTCGTGTGTTGCCGTTGCGGTAGGTGTTGCCCGTCCCGGCCACTGTGGAAATGATGCCGTCAGGACCCACTTTGCGAATCCTGTGATTGCCGGTATCGGCAAAGAAGACGGTGCCGTCGGGGGCAACGGCGATTCCCATGGGACTGAAAAGCGTGGCCTCCACGGCCGGCCCGCCGTCGCCCGAAAACCCGGATGTGCCATTGCCCGCGAGAACTTCCCAAGCTCCGCTGGGCTCGATCTTGAAGATGCTATTGCACAATGGGAGATAAATATTGCCATGACTGTCCGTAGTTATTTTCTCCGGAGAGTAATACATGGGGTCGTCGGACGGGCACTCCCATGTATAGCCTGGTATTTCATTTATCTTTTCGGGTTCGATGGCTTTTTCCAGTATGCCATAATACTCTGGCAGGTATTCTATATCGGTGGCATCGTAGCCGATGGTTTCGTCGGCCAAGGTGGCTTGGGCGAGGATGCGATTGCGCCCTTCCGACAGAGGGACGGTGACGCTAAAGGTATCATCTATTACTGTGGCTTCGGCGCCATTGATAAGCACCTGCGCACCCGGCCGCACAAAACCGGAGAGAGTGATGTGATCGGAAAAGCTGACCAGGCCGTCCGCCGGCGTAACGATCAGCACGGGAAATGCCGCGGGCGGGGCGACTTTTCTGATTCTTGAACTCTTTGCAAAGTATTCACCGACTTCTTTGCAGCTATCGATATAGTCATGACCATACCCGGAATCGAAGTTGTGCGTCACCACATCAAATTCCGCGGGCGCCTCCGCAATGTACAAATTTCCGCCGCGATCGATGCGAATGCAGGTTGGGAAAACAAGGCGCGCTTCCGGCACGGGCCTGCCATCGCCGATGGATCTGGCCGTGATATCAATTTGTGTGTCGTTGAGCGTGATAAGGTAACCGTCTGTTGTGATTTTCTTCAGGACAACTTTATTGTGGCTTTTGTCTTGCAAAAGGTAGATATTGCCGTCGCCATCGATGGCCATGCTCCGAATAGCGTTGTAAAAGACGGCATCCAAAGCAGGTATGTTATCGATACTTTGCGTACCTCCGCCTGCCACGGTAGTAATGATGCCTTTGGTGTCGACCTTGCGGATCCGGTCGTTGCCGCTGTCGTTGATGAACAAATTGCCCTTGTGATCAAGGCACAAATCCTCTGCATTTTTCAAGCGCCCATTGATCGCCGGGCCGCCGTCACCGGCGAACCCTTCGGTGCCGTTGCCCGCGACGGCCTCGGAAGTGCCATCCGGGTTTATCTTACTAACGATTTTACCCAATGAAACATATAGGTTGCCGGAATCGTCGGCCACCATTCCACGCACCTTGTCGGGCGAGTTAAAAATGGTTGTGACGATGCCGTTGGGATCGATCTTGCGGATGATTCGGACATAGTTTTCGGCCTCGCTCGTGCTGGAGTAGCAGCTATCTGTATCGGCCTGGCTGAAGTAAATATTGCCCATGCCATCGGCTGCTATCTTCACGGGGATAATTTCGGCCTGCAGGGCCGGCCCGCCGTCGCCGCTGTAGCCCCAGCCGCTGCCGGCAAAGTTACTGACTATTCCCTGGGCGTCGATCTTCCGGATGTGGTAATTCTGGCTGTCAACGAAATACACGTTGCCCTCCCGATCCACAGCCATATCAGTGGGCAAGTTCATCTCGGCCAGTACCGCCGGGCCATTGTCACCGCTATAACCGTAGGTATCGCTTCCGGCAATTGTGTTTATGACGCCCAGCGAGGGGTAGTTAACACATACCTTGACGCTTGTTTGGGCGCTGACCCCAGAGCCATAGGCCGTGATCGTATAGGTGGTATCCACTGCCGGCATCACAGTCATGGCGCCGTTCAGGTTTACCTCGCCGATACCGGGTTCGATGGTGCATCGCTCCGCATGGGTGGTCTGCCAGTTGAGAACGGTCGAAGCCCCGGGAGATATCGTTGGCTCCTGGGCGCTGGCTTGAACGGTGGGTGGATCGGCGACCACCGATACCGTGGTTCTGGCCGTCACGCTGCCGCCGTGGTTCTGGGCGGTAATGGTATATGTGGTCGATATGTCGGGCGACAGCGTGATGCCGCCGGAGGTGGGCACATGGCCGATGCCCTGGTCGATGGTGCAACTGTCGGCGTTCGTGGTGGTCCAAGTCAGTTGGGTGGATTGACGGCGAACAATGGCCTCGGGCGATGTGTGAAAGTCGATCGTGGGCCCGGGAAAGCTGATAGTAACCATCGCTGTAGCGGTCACCGAAACGCCGGTGCCGGTGGCTGTCAGGGTGTAGACCGTGGTTTCATCCGGTACGGTAATTCTGGTGCCCGAGGCCCCCACGGCACCGATGCCATGATCGATGGTCACCGATTCGGCATTTTGGGTTTGCCAGGCAAGGGTGACCGGTTCACCGCTTTGGACGTTCTGGGGAATAACGGAGAGCGTTGCGGTTGGTGCTTTTCTGACCTCCACGGTGACGGACTGTGTCGCGGACCCGGCAGGATTGGCGGCAGTAATGGCATATGTCGTGGTTTGGGCCGGTATCAATTCGACGGAGCCGTTCAAAGGCACCAGGCCGATGCCGTTGTCGATGGAGACTGTCTCGGTGCTGGTGGAAGTCCAGGTAAGGGTGGTCGTACGACCTTGGGCGATGATAGGCGGTGAGGCTGCCAGATTGACCGTCGGTTGCAGCAGTGGCCCCCGGGAGACAACCAGATCGACGGCGGAACCCACCTCTATGGAGACGCCCGCGGCCGGGTCCTGGCGGATGACATGATCCTGGGCAACGGAATCGGAATATTCTCTGGCCAGGGCGCCGGAGGTTAATTCGGATTGCGCCAGAAGCAATTCCGCCTGGGCTAATGCCAGCCCGGTGATGGCGGGTACTGTCACCACGGGTGTGGTCGCATTGACGCGGACAATGTCGATCTCGCTGAAGAGCGTTGCATCACTGACGCGCAATTGGATTTCATATAGCCCGGCGGCGTCGGCAACAAACATCGGCGTGGCGATGGTGGCATTCGACAATACCGCGGTACTGCCAACGGGCTTGGAGATAAGGGACCAGTTGTAGGTAATGGCATTGCCGTCCACGTCGGAGGAGGTGCGTCCATCCAAGGTCACCGTAGCGCCGCGGTAGAGGTTTTGATCGGGACCGGCATTGGCCGTGGGCGGATCATTGACCGGCTGTACGGTAACGCTGACCGTGGCAATGGCCGTTCGCTCGCCATCGCTGATAGCATAAGTGAACGTATCGGTGCCATTGAAATTGCTTGCGGGGGTGTAGGCTAAAGTGCCGTTGTGATTGTCCGTGACGGTGCCATGGGCCGGCTGGGTGAAAGCGGTGATGCTTAGCGTATCGCCGTCAGGGTCGCCATCGTTGAAAAGTACTGCTAAGGCCGCTATGGAGGTATCTTCCGCTGTTGCGGCTGAATCGGCCACCGCGATGGGGGCCGAGTTGGCACCGCCGCCCGGGCTGCTGACAGGCTCGCTCATCCATGGGTCCGCATCCACATTTCCATAAGTCTTATCGCCGCCGGTGTTTGGGCCCAGTCCATCGCCCCACCAGTTGTTTTCTGCGGTTACGAGAATGGATGAAGCGTTGTATAGCCCGTAGGATGTGTTGCCTTCGAAATTGTTGAAACGAATCGCCGGCTGTGCATTGCCGTCCAGATAGATGCCGTAGGCATTCCCACTGAAGGAATTGGTGCGTATGTCTGCGTTATCGCAACCAGTGCCGCTGATATAGAGCGCCCGACCGGTATTGTAACGCAGGATGCAACTGCGAACGGCCGGTGCTGCATTGCTGATGTATAGCGCCCCCTGATTGCCGCTGCCTGCATACTGAATGGTGCAGTGCTCCAGCACCGTGGTGGCGTCGTTGGCGGTATTGGCTATTTGGATGTTGTTCCAGTAGCCGGCCGTGGGCGTGGTCTGATTGGAAGTAAAAAGAATGGGGGCGGCCGAAGTGCCCTGGGCGATCAGGGCTCCCGGGTTGCCGGAAGATGCACCGATGTTCAGGTAGCGGCCGCTGTTGAATTTGAGCACGACTCCTGGCTGGATGGTCAGGGTCGTGATCCCATCGGCGCCATCGCCCCCTTGGACTGTCAAATTTGTAGTAACCACATAGGGAATTACAGCAGTCCAAGTTGCATCTTTGGTAATGGTGCTGCCGCTGACCTCAATGTAGCTGGCGGTGGTTACATCACTGAATGTGCAGCCGCTTACGAGCGCTCCCACATTGTCGGCATAGACCTTGATGGGGAAGCTGTCGTTCTGGTGGACCGTGTTGCCACTTAAGACTACAGAACCTGTGGCCAAAAGGTAGATCCCGTTTGAGATGCCGGTTCCAGTAACAGACCCGCCAATCGTGCCGCTATACCAGAGATCGTAATTTCCGTTGCTGCTGAGCTGGCAGCCGTCGACCGTTGGGCTGCCGGTGCTGACATAGATGCCGTGGCTGGAGCTGTTGGTGATAGCGCAGTTGCGGATGGTCGGCGAGGCTTGGCTGATGTTCACTGCGCCCTGACCGCCGCTGCCCGCGTACTGGATGGCACAGTGTTCCAGGATCGATGTGGCGTCATCGGCTGTATTATTAAAGCGGATGTTGTTCCAGTACCCGGCCGTGGGCGTGGCCTGATTGGAAGTAAAGGTGATGGGGGCCGATGATGTACCCTGGGCCACCAGGGCTCCCGGGTTGCCGGAAGATGCACCGATGTTCAGGTAGCGGCCGCTGTTGAATTTGAGCACGACTCCCGGCTCGATGGTCAGGGTCGTGATCCCATCGGCGCCATCGCCCCCTTGGACTGTCAAATTTGTAGTAACCACATAGGGAATTA